>Ga0268289_100077_pt1 | contig 54482 bp, 54 predicted proteins | sample MetspNORM_FD_191340 | JGI IMG/M metagenome (GOLD analysis project Ga0268289, IMG submission 191340) | Soil microbial communities from San-Diego area, Southern California, United States - Methylocaldum sp. NOR-M | ecosystem: Environmental > Terrestrial > Soil > Desert | place: USA: California... | reverse complement strand
GCGCTGCGGGCGGCGGCGGCGATCACCAAGTCGAGCCGCGACATCTCGCACGGTTTTTCGAGGAAGTCGTACGCACCCAGGCGCAAAGCCCGCACCGAATCCGGCACGCTCCCGTACCCGGTGAGCAACAGCCATTCGGTATTGGCGATCTGCCCTTGAAGCGATTCCATGAAATCCAAAGCGTTGCCGTCCGGCAGATTCATGTCGGACAGGATCAAGATGGGCTCGAATCCCTGTTCCAGCAGCAACTCTTTCGCATCCTTGAGGTCTTTGGCCCATTCCACTTCCCAACCCGCCTTGCGATAGTGGCGCGTCAGTTCGGAACCGAACAAGGCTTCGTCTTCGATGATCAGCAAGGTATTCAGCACGGCAAACTCAGACCCATTGACAAGGAAGCGTTAAACTCACCCGAGCTCCACGGGGCTCGACATTCGAAATATCCAGCTGCCCGCCCAGGTCGCGCGTGAACCGCTGAACCATGGCCAGACCGAGGCCAGTACCGCCAAGAGCCTCTTGCTCGAGGTGGCGCTTGACCGCAAATATTTGTTCATCGATTCAGAGAATGGCAGGGACAGGTTGAATATCGGCGATGCTGCTTACTCGTATTTAACTGAATGAACCGTCATTTGCTTCCTGGAATCGTCACTCAGACCCTGGGCAATATCGACGTCAGTCACTACGATGGATAGAACAGCGAGCACGATGCTGTAAACGAACTGGTTCATAAACCGCATCAGAATACTCCACGAAACACGGGAATGTTTTTGCCGAAAAACAGATACCCAAATGGGATTTAACGATGTCGGCAATAAACACAAAGCAAATAAAGTGCCACAAAGAAATGTTTACTTATCAATTACATGTCGCTCCATGACAGTGCTCGACTGGTGTAATTGCACGCGGAATCGGTGATTTTGAACTGGTCGAATGGGCGGCTATTGGCGCTCGCCGAAAGCTGTCTCCTCGGCACACACATTGAAGCTTGGGCGCTAGAGTAATCCAGCGCAGAATTTATTATCCGGACCGCTGACGCGCTGGACATAGGCCTTATAGGCTTATGCTCGGGTCTTTCCCATAATCATGAACCGAAGGCTCGGTCATGGACGATAAAAATCCTCAGGCACCGCTCATGACAACAGAAGAGAGGGCTCTTCGCAAGTGGCCATCCTCGTGGGGATCAGTCTGTTAGCCGGCGCTATGGGAGGTGCGGCGGCAACAGCGATGGCCACCTACCTCAAAGATCAAGTCACCCACGCGCGAGCGCCGATCATAGAACACAGGTAAACCATGGAGAAAAAGCCAAGGATGAACAGGGAGAACGTTGTCCCGTTTCGGCCTGGAACGGCGGGCCGCACACGGCCGCCGTTTAAGGGTCCACGCCTGGTCTGGCCCACGCGCACCGATGTGATCGCGGCGGTCGCGCCGGTCGCTCGGGCGGGGCGGATGACCTTAACCGGCGCTCGCGCGGTCGTTTGGATCCTCTCTCTGCCGTATCACGCCGTCATGCGCTTGTACGTCGGCATCCTCCGGGTGATCGAGTTCTTCGGCGCGATGGTCTTCGTTACGGTGTTCTTGATGCTCGGCTGGCTGTTGATCCAAATGGTCCGCGATTACCTGGCCGGCACATAAAGTGTCCTTCGGACAGTTTTTTGATCCCCCTCCCATCCCCAAGGGTAGTGGATCTCTAGGCCGAAATGATCGGCTTGAATCGGCCGTTTTGTCCAGGTAGTCTGGTGACCCGCTACAGCTAGACGAGACCATCGGTTCATGAATTGGTGGCGACTCTCGATTTTTCGGCTTATGAACTGATTTTGCACCTTATGAACCGATCACACACCAGGCTAACATCAGAACCAACATGCCTTTATGAACCATTCGGAAAATTCCATAGCCTGATGAATTTGGCGATATCATTCTGATTATAAAAGGCAATGTTGATTTATTGCGACACATTGTTAAGCGACTGATTCTAGATTGATTCATATCGGCTCTTAAAATTCGCTCAACATCATTGTTTGAGCGAGGTTTCCTATGCCGAAAAATGTCGATGCCGTCTTTGATTTTATGGCCGCTCTCCCGCCGGATCGGTGGCTTCTGGTGATTGTTCTCGTGGCTTTGGGCGTAGTGGTCTACGCCCTTCATGTCCACTGCAGGGTGGTCGAGACCCTGACCAAGAAGGGGGGAAATTGAGATGCGCGAATTCGCAAAACTGCCAACCTCCTGGATCACCGATAAGGAAAGGCCAGGGTTAAAGCGGCTTAAGTGGGATGGCACCGACAATGCGGGCAACGTGGCGGCGCTGATGATCTACATTGCGATTGCCCACCACGTGAACGAGAAGCCCAACGAGGCGTTTTCGAAACCCGGCTTCGCTCGCCTGTCTTATAGCGATTTTCAGAAGATTGTCGGTTTGAGCCGCGCCAAGATCGCGGCAGGCCTGAAAATCCTGGAAGACTTGGGAATCGTGGTAGTCAATAAGGAGGAAAAGACCAGCGTCTATCAGCTCGTGGGTTACCCGGCTGAAAGATGGGGGAAGCTACCCTGCGGGTATCTGTACCAGGATGGCCGGATCAGGGTTTTCGGGGATTTTCACTTGCGCCTGAAGAACGAACTGAACGCCCTGAAGATGTACCTCTTGATGGTTGCTTTTCGGGACAACGCAAGCAATTACACGATCATCGCCTACGAAAACATACACAGATACACCGGCATTCCCGAAAACGACATTCGGAGTGCGATTTCCCTCCTGGTAAACCTGAGACTGATTCAAGTCGATCGCTCCTCTGAGCCGATGGACGACGGGGAGTCCTGGACGATTAAGAACAAGAACCTCTATCGTCTTTTAGGATTGCGCGGCCGGCACCTTGGCAATACCAGTAAGGACGATCTACACCAGCACATCGAGACGGCTAACCTGCCGGATTAGTGGCGTGATCCAAGATGGGAGAGTTATTCTGCTGCAATATATGCAGCACTTTTGAGCTAGACTTTGTCGATAGCCCCGGCTAAGAGAATCCATGGCAAACCGCAAGAAAGAGAAAACGCTCACCCGGATCACGATCAGCGTCGACCCGGATGACTATGCCAGCATGGAGCTGCTTGCCGAGAACAGCCGGGTTTCCACGTCATGGCTGATCCGTCAGGCCATGCGTGAATTTCTGGAGCGCCTGGAGGGCGGTGAGACGATCAATATTTCCCTAGGGGACGCCGGATCGGGGAGAAAGTGACGGTGGCGGGACGGATGTAGAGACCTGGCAATTGGTCCTTGCCGAGATTCCTCACATCGTGCCTTATCAGTAAACGCTCATCAGAGCAAAATCCGGGCTGTTTTCCATGACCTCTTGGAAATGGCCAGGAGATATTTAAGAACAATAACAATTGGATGTTGGATCAATGTCGACTTTCGATTCCACCAAAACACGGCTTGCCGACCTGCTCAAAGACATCGTGGCGGGAAAGGTGCAGCTACCCGACTTTCAGCGCGGATGGGTATGGGATGACGAGCATATTCGTTCCCTTCTGACCAGCATCGCCAGGGCCTTCCCGGTTGGAGCCGTCATGCTGTTGGAAAGTGGTGGGGAGACACGCTTCAAAGTGCACCCTGTCGAGGGCATTGATGCGGCCAAGGCAACACCGGACAAGGTGGAGAAGCTCATCCTCGACGGCCAGCAGCGGTTAACCTCCCTCACTCAGGTGCTTATGCTCACCAGAGCCGTGGAGACGCGTGATCACAAGGGGCGCGAGCTCAAGCGCCACTACTACATCGATATCGAAAAAGCGCTCGAAGGTCCGGAACTCTACGAAGAGGCGATTTTCGGAGTCGATGAAGACCGGACTATCAGGGAAAACTTTGGACGGGATATCAAGCTGGATTTGAGTGACCCCGATAAGGAGTATCAGAACTTCTGTTTTCCCTGTAACCAGATTCTCAACTCGGATAGCTGGGAAGAAGGGCTGAATGCCTATGATTCGGCCAAATTTACCCGGTATATGCGATTCCGGAAGACCCTGCTGGCTGAGTTTCGTAACTATGACATCCCGGTTATCGAGCTCAAGAAGGACAACAAGAAGGAAGCCGTTTGCCTGGTGTTCGAGAAGGTCAACACGGGCGGTGTCCCGCTCTCCGTTTTTGAGCTGATCACGGCCACCTATGCGGCCGACGGGGTCAATCTCCGTGACGAGTGGTTTGGCAACCCAAAAGAGAAGATCGAAGGAATCCGACAGCATTTTGCCAAGCAGCGCATGCTCCACGGAGTCATGCCGACGGAGTTCTTTCAGGGGTTGACCCTGCTCCATACCTTCGAGCGGCGTAAGGACGACATTGCTGCCGGCAAAACTGGAAAGCAGATAACCGGTGTCAGTGCAAAACGCGAAGCTGTTTTGGCTCTTCCACTCGCGGCTTACGAGAAATGGAAGCAGCCCCTGAAGGAGGGTTTCTGGCGTGCCGCGAAGTTTCTCCGAAAGGAGTCCTTTTTCTCGACCACCGACCTACCCTATCGAACCCAGCTTGTCCCTCTGGCGGCCGTGTTAACCCTGCTCGGGGAACGCTGGCTCGAACAAAAGACCTACGAAAAACTTGCCCGCTGGTACTGGTGTGGTGTTCTGGGAGAGTTCTACGGCGGAGCCGTGGAGACGCGCTTTGCACTGGATTTGCAGGAGCTGATGGCGTGGGTGGAAGGCGTGAACCAAGAGCCTGCGACGGTCCGCGATGCGAACTTCCAGCCGGCGCGGCTGGAAACCCTTCGGTCACGCAACAGCGCAGCCTATAAGGGCATCAATGTGCTGATCCAGCGGAACGGCGCTCAGGACTTTTTCTGGAAGAGCACGATCCGCGAACTAGACGAGACCGACTGGGAAGACTGCAAGCTGGACATCCACCACATCTTCCCCAAGGCCTGGTGTGAGGCCAATAACATCCCCGAAAAGCGCTACAACTCGGTGCTCAACAAGACACCGATTTCCTACAAGGCCAACAGGATGATCGGCGGCAAAGCGCCGAGCGATTACCTGAAGCAGCTTCAACAACACGCGAGCGTCGGGCTCGACGATCCGCAGATGGATGCCATCCTGGCAACGCACTGCTTGGCCCCCTCCCCCTTCGTAGTAATGACTTTGATGGGTTCATCGAAGCGCGTATGCAGCTTCTGATTGACCGGATTTCGGCTGTGATGGGGAAGCCTGTAACCGCGACTGGCGAGATTGTTGCCGATGATGAGATCGATGAAAACGACTGATTCCTGGTCAAGCTGGGGAAGGTATCTGCGCCTGCGATACCTGAAAGGTCTCCAGCCGCTCAATGTGACGATGAGGTCCACGGCCTTCGTCATGGGCTGGACGGAGTAGAGGGAAAGGACACAAATGGACCAATCGCAACTCAAGTGGATTGCCGACTTTATCTGGAACATCGCCGACGATCGGCTTCGCGATGTCTATGTGCGCGGCAAATACCGGGATGTCATTCTGCCCTTCACTGTTCTGCGTCGCCTTGATGCGGTGCTGGAAGCGACTAAAGATACGGTTCTGGAGCGCAAGAAGTTCCTGGATCAGAACAAAGTAGTCGATCAGGACGGCGCGTTGCGCATGGCCGCCGGCCAGGCCTTCTACAATACTTCGGAATTCACGCTGGCAAGGCTGAAAGCCAGTGCGTCGGGCCAGCGCCTACGCGACAACTTCATTGATTATCTGGACGGATTTTCGCCCAACGTCCAGGAAATCCTGACCAAGTTCAAATTTCGCGACCAGATTCAAACGATGGTCGATGCCGACATTCTCGGCCATCTCATCAGTGACTTCCTTGACCCCGAGGTTAATCTTTCGCCGCTCCCGGTAAAGGACGTTGATGGACGCATCAAGCTGCCAGCACTGGATAACCATGGCATGGGCACAGTCTTCGAGGAGCTGATCCGGCGTTTCAACGAAGAAAACAACGAGGAAGCCGGCGAACACTTCACCCCACGCGATGTGGTGAAGCTCATGGCGAAGCTCTTATTCCTGCCTATTACCGATGCAATCGAGTCAAGTACGTACTCGCTGTACGACGGTGCCTGCGGTACTGGTGGCATGCTCACCGTTGCCGAAGAGACCCTGCAGAACCTAGCCGAGAGCCACGGCAAGGAAGTCTCAATCCACCTGTTCGGTAAGGAGATCAACCCGGAAACCTATGCCATTTGCAAGGCCGATCTGCTGCTAAAGGGTGAAGGCGACGAGGCCGAGAAAATCGTCGGTGGGGCGGACAAGTCCACGCTGTCGGCCGATCAGTTCCCTTCGCGCGAGTTCGATTTCATGCTCTCCAACCCGCCTTATGGCAAGAGCTGGAAGACCGATCTGGAGCGCATGGGCGGCAAGGCAAACTTCAGTGATCCGCGCTTCATCGTCAGCCACGGTGGCGACCATGAATTCAAGCTCATCACCCGTTCCAGCGATGGGCAGCTGATGTTCTTGGTGAACAAGCTGCAGAAGATGAAGCACAAGACCCCGCTGGGCAGCCGTATTGCGTTGGTCCATAACGGCTCGGCTCTGTTTACCGGTGACGCCGGGCAGGGAGAAAGCAATATTCGGCGCTGGGTGATCGAGAACGACTGGCTGGAAGCCATCATCGCGCTGCCGCTCAACATGTTCTACAACACTGGCATAGCTACCTACATCTGGGTGCTCACCAATCGTAAGGCCGAGCACCGGCGTGGCAAGGTGCAGTTGATCGACGCCACCCAGTGGTTCCAGCCGTTACGCCGTAACCTTGGTAAAAAGAATTGCGAGCTGTCCGATGCTGATATCGGCCGCATCCTAGAGCAGTATCTCGCCCAGCCGCCCATCAATGCCGAGGCGGCGAAGGCCATGCCGGAATGCAAGTGGTTCGACAACACCGATTTCGGGTACTGGAAGATAACCGTCGAACGCCCACTACGGCTGAAAAGCCAGTTTTCGCACCTCGCCATCGCAAGCCTGCGGTTCGCTTCAGGCGATGAGGCTTTACGCAGCGAAATTTACAGCCGGTGGAGCGACAAACTGTATGACGAGTTCGCACGAGTGCGGCCTGAGATCGAGGCCTGGCTCAAGGGAGACGAAGGCGAGGAGGAGACCGATACCGACTCGGACGACGAAGACGCTAAGCCGGTCAAGAGAACCATCCCGGAAAAGCGCCGTAAGAAGCTCCTCGATCCTGTTACCTGGCTGCGTGACAAGAACCTCGTCGAACTGGCGCGTCTGGCCCGGAAGGAAATGGGCGATGACGTGTTTGATGATCACAACGAATTCCGTGCCCGCTTCGAGGCCGTGATGAAACAGCACGGCAAGAAGCTAAGTGCTTCGGACAAGAAGGCTATCTACAAGGCCGTGAGCTGGCGCGACGAGAATGCGCCACCGGTTATCGCCAAGCGCAGCAGACTTCGGGCGGATGATTTCTTCGAACCCGGCTACGACGGCGCGTATCTGGAACAAATCGGCAAGGATCGCTTCATGCTTGAATACGAGCCGGACACAGACCTGCGCGACACCGAGCAGGTACCGCTCAAAGAGCCCGGCGGTATCGAGGCCTTTTTTGCGCGCGAAGTGCTGCCACACGCACCCGATGCCTGGATCGCAATGGACGCGACCAAGATCGGCTATGAGATTTCGTTTGCTCGCTACTTCTACAAACCCACGCCGTTGCGGACGCTGGATCAGATTCGCGCTGACATCCTGAAGCTGGAGCAGCAAACCGAGGGCCTGCTGCACAAGATCGTAGGGGCTGCATGATGGCAACCGCAAGTGCCTACCCGAACTACAGTGAGTCCGGTTTACCTTGGGCGCCCAAACTGCCCGACGGCTGGAAGGTGCTGCGAAATGGTCGCTTGTTCGTCCATCGTGTGGAGACCGGCTTCCCCGACCTGCCTATTTTGGAAGTGTCGCTGCGTACCGGCGTACGTGTGCGCGACATGGAGAACCTGAAGCGTAAGCAAGTGATGAACCAGAAGGAGAAGTACAAACGAGCGGTCAAGGGCGATATCGCCTACAACATGATGCGGATGTGGCAAGGCGCGGTTGGTCCTGTGCCTGTGGATGGGTTGGTGAGCCCCGCTTATGTTGTGGTCAAGCCTTTCCCGGAGGCCAACAGCACCTATTACAGCTATCTGTTCCGCACAAATGCCTATATGCGCGAGGTCAATAAGTTCTCGCGCGGCATCGTAGCTGACCGCAACCGGCTTTATTGGGACGAATTCAAGCAGATGCCGTCCTTAGTGCCTCCTCGTCCGGAGCAAGACCAGATCGCCGCCTACCTCCGGGCGCAGGATGCTCATGTTGCCCGCTTCATCAAGGCCAAGCGTGACCTCATCGGGCTGCTAACGGAGCAAAGGCAGACCGTTGTTGAAGGCGCAGTTACACGAGGCTTGAATACGTCGGCGGCACTACGGGACTCCGGGATTGATTGGATAGCACATGTGCCGGCCCATTGGGAAACGTGCAAGATCAAGCACGTAGCGCAATTCAACCCCTCGCGTTCGGAGAGCGCTGCGCGTCGCCGCAATGAAGAGTCAGTATCGTTCCTCCCGATGGAGTGCATCACCACAGACGGGAAGCTCCAGAACGTCGAAAGCCGGAATATTTCGGATGTTTGGGAGGGTTATACCTACTTCCGGCGTCACGACGTGGTCATGGCGAAGATCACCCCCTGTTTCGAGAACGGCAAGGGCGGTCTGCTCGACACTCTGCCAACGGATATTGGTTTTGGAACGACTGAATTCATCGTTCTACGCCCGGTCGCGCGTCGCGTCAGACCTGCATTCCTATCCAAGTTGCTGTCGCTGAAGACCTTCAGAACCTTAGGTGCTGACGCTATGACCGGGGCGGCTGGTCAGCAACGGGTTCCGTTGGATTTCGTCAAAAACTTCAAGATCGTATTGCCTCCTCTGGAAGAGCAAGACAGCATCCTTCAATTTCTCCAGACAGCAACAGAGGAACAGGATTCGGCTATCGAGAAGATCAAGAGCGAGATTGCTTTGATCCGCGAATACCGCGACCGCCTGATCGCCGATGTCGTCACCGGACAGGTGGATGTGCGCAGCTGGGTGCCCGGTCCCGACGACGGGGTGACCGAAGACGACCTGGCCGCGCTGGGTGATGACGAAGAAACCAATGCCGATGGGGAAAACAACGATGGCGACGACTGACACCAGCGAAAAGGGCCTGGAGGCTCTGATCGTGCGTGATCTCTGCACCGGCGGCGGCTATGTGCAGGGACAGCCCACCGACTACAACCGCGATGTCGCTTTGGACGTGGCGAAACTGTTGGCCTTCCTGCAGGCCACCCAGCCCAAGATCATCGAGATGCTTGAGTTAGGACATGAAGGCATTAAGCGCACACAGTTTCTACACCGACTGCAAGGCGAGATTGCCAAGCGTGGCGTTGTCGACGTGCTCCGAAAGGGGGTAAGCCATGGCCCGGCACACGTCGATCTGTATAAATTCCTGCCGACGCCGGGTAATGCCAGCTCGGGCGAAAACTTCGACAAAAACATTTTCAGCGTGACCCGTCAGCTCCGCTACAGCAACGACGAGACGCAACGTGCGCTGGACTTGGCAATTTTTATCAATGGCCTGCCGGTCGCAACCTTCGAGTTGAAAAACTCGCTGACCAAGCAGACGGTCGCGGACGCCATCGTTCAATATCAGACTGATCGTGACCCGCGCGAGCTGCTGTTTCAACTGGGCCGCTGCATGGTGCACTTTGCGATAGACGATGCCGAGGTGCGCTTCTGTACGCATCTGACTGGCAAGAGCTCCTGGTTCCTGCCCTTTAACCAAGGGCAGAACAGCGGGGCTGGCAACCCGCCAAATCCGCACGGTTTGAAGACTGACTACCTGTGGAAGCAAGTGCTGGCCATGGAGTCCCTAGCCAACATCATCGAGACCTTTGCCCAAATCGTCGAGGAAGAAGACGAACGGGGTAAGAAGAAGCGTAAACAGGTCTTCCCGCGTTTCCATCAGCTGCGCACCGTGCGTGCGTTGTTGCGGCGTAGCCGTGAAGACGGTGTTGGACGGCGCTATTTGATCCAGCACTCCGCGGGCAGCGGCAAGAGCAATACCATCGCCTGGCTGGCACACCAGTTGGTCGAGCTAAAATCGGCTGCCGATCTTAGTCTTGCGCAGTTCGATTCGGTCATTGTCATCACTGATCGGCGCGCATTGGATACGCAGATTGCCCGAACAATCAAAGGCTACGATCATGTCGCCTCGATCTTCGGTCATTCGGACAGCGCCGAGGAGCTGCGCGGCTTTCTGAGGAAGGGTAAGAAGATCATTGTTACCACGGTCCAGAAATTCCCTTTCATCCTTGATGAGCTGGGTGATCTGGGTTCGAAGAAGTTTGCCCTCCTGATCGATGAGGCGCATTCCAGCCAGGGCGGCAAGACCACGGCCAAAATGCACATGGCCTTGTCCTCCGCGCCAGGCGATGACGAGGACGACGAGGAATCCGTCGAAGATGCAGTGAACCGGCTGATCGAGTCCCGAAAGATGCTGCCGAACGCCAGCTACTTTGCCTTCACCGCTACACCCAAGAACAAGACGCTGGAGTTATTCGGCGAGCGTTACGAGGAAGGCGGCGAGGTGCATTTCCGTTCGCCGCCGGAGCTGACCTACACAACCAAGCAGGCCATACAGGAAGGTTTCATCCTCGACGTAATTCAGAACTACACGCCTGTAGACAGCTTCTACCGTGTGGCCAAGACCGTGGAAGACGACCCGGATTTCGACAAGGTCAAGGCTCTCAAAAAAATCCGCCACTATGTCGAGTCCCACGACAAGGCTATCCGGAGGAAGGCGGAAATCATGGTCGACCACTTCGTGGCGAATGTGGCAGGTAAGCGTAAGATCGGCGGGCAAGCGCGGGCGATGATCGTATGCAACGGCATTGCGCGAGCCATCGACTACTTCCGCGAAGTGTCTGATTACCTGGCCGAGATCAAGAGCCCATATAAGGCCATCGTGGCCTATTCCGGTGAGTTCGAAATCGGCGGGGTGAAGAAGACCGAGGCGGACCTGAACAGCTTCCCAAGCAAAGATATCCCAACCAAGTTGAAGCAGGACCCCTATCGGTTCTTGATCGTCGCCAATAAATTCGTGACCGGCTTCGACGAGCCGCTGCTTCATACGATGTATGTGGATAAGCCGCTGGCTGGTGTGCTGGCTGTCCAGACCCTGTCTCGATTAAACCGAGCCCACCCGCAAAAGCACGATACCTTTGTGCTCGATTTTGCCGATAACGCTGAGGCCGTGAAGGCCGCGTTTCAGGAGTACTACCGCGCCACGGTGCAGGTGGGCGAAACCGACCCCAATAAGCTGCACGACCTGAAGAATGATCTCGATGCACAACAGGTTTATGCCTGGCCACAGGTCGAGGAACTGGTTGCCCTGTATGTGAAGGGGGCGGATAGGGACAAGCTTGATCCGATTCTGGATGCCTGCGTCGAGGTCTATAAGGACAACCTGAACGAGGATCAGCAGGTCGAATTCAAGGGCAAAGCCAAGGCTTTCGTGCGCAGCTATGGGTTCTTGGGCGCGATCCTGACCTACGGTCACCCGGCCTGGGAGAAACTGGCGATCTTCCTCAACTTTTTGATCCCAAAACTGCCGGCACCGAAGGAAGAAGATTTATCCAAGGGCGTGCTCGAAGCCATCGACATGGACAGCTACCGGCCAGAGGTCAAGGCCTCTCTGAGTATGGCTATGGACGATGCCGACGGGACTGTGGAGCCGGCGCCACCGGGTGGAGGCGGTGGAGGTGGAGAGCCTGAGATCGACAAGCTCTCCAATATCATCAAGACCTTCAATGATCTTTTCGGCAACATCGATTGGAAGGACGCCGACAAGATTCGCAAGGTGATTGCGGAAGAGATTCCCGACCGTGTTGCGAAGGACAAGGCTTACCAGAATGCAATTCAGCATTCCGACAAGCAAAACGCCAGGATGGAACATGACAGGGCGCTCAATCGGGTGATCCTGGAACTGCTGGCCGACCACACGGAGCTATTCAAGCAGTTCAGCGACAACCCCAATTTCAAACGGTGGCTGACAGACACGGTGTTTGATGTAACCTACCAGCCGGGTATTCCGCCCTCTGGCGGACAGAGTATCTCAAGTCCTATGGCCTGATTTTCCCCAGAAGCCGGTTACTCAAGCATCGTCCGGAAGCGTTTTATGAATGCCCGCAGCTCCCGCGCTGGAAGACGAACCGTCGGATCGCTCTCGAACATCTCCAGAGCTGAAAGCAGTTGAACAACGGGACTTGTTCCCGCTTTTTGGATTTCATCAATCGCCCACAGCACCCCGTGAACTTCGATACCATTTCCATCAGCCACTGAGCGAAGCAGGCCATCCCCTGTCAACAGGATACAGCCCGGATTCTGTTCCGCGAGGGTAAAAGCAAAGCAGTCATGAATGGACAGGGCGGAGAACTGGGACGCCACTTCTTGCGCCCGCAAGACACCTTCTCCAGGAAGTCCGACGACTTTCATCCCGCTGTCCAGCAGCAGCGACTTCTCCGCCGCGCTGAACTTGAGGAGTTCTTCCTCGAAGAGTGTGTCGGGGATGACGATTTCGTAAGGCAACCCGAGGAAGGCTTCCAACAAAGAAGCCTTCCTCAGATCAATTAGACAACTGCTGTCACTGACGATGATCCGCATGCGGCTATGCCGGCCCCTTCAATTCTGCCTCAACCTCCTCGATCGGCTGGCGGAGCAGTTCCGCCGCTTTGGTGAGAGAAATCAGTCCTTCGGCAAGAGCCCGATAGCACAGCCGCTCAAACCGGCGCGGTCGTTCCCAAGATCCCCTTTCAGTTTCCAGTTCCTCTGGTTCTGAAGTCCGCCAGCCCCTGGCAATACTTTGGAAGGCATAAGTCAGCGTCGATTCGCTGATAATGCCGATGTTTTTAAGGCGGACCAAAAGAGCGGCCCCACTCACCCGGTATAGGCGCTTGAGGTGGATGATCTCCCTGTAGCTCAAGTGGTCTCGGCGTTTGCCAACTTCGCGCATCAGATGGTCACGCGGCATCAGGAAAGCACCTGCGAAGTAAGTGGCGGCTTTCTCTTCCTCCTGTTCGGTCAGCCCTTCAGGGTCGATGACACGGTGCGCGAGTTCATGCGCCAAAGTCAGGCGCCGTCGTTCCAGGGGGAAACGCTGGTTAACCACTATTACCGGCAGTTCCGGGAGGTTACCGCGCCGTCTCACCATGCAGGTGAAACCGGAGACCCTCTCCGGTAGCTCCTGGATGAGCACTTTCAGTCCTTTCTCTTCCAGGAGCTCGGTCATGTTCGGAATTTGGTCTCTCCCCAGATTCCACTGCTCCCGAACATCGTCCGCAAGCGCCTCAGCCTCTTCAACCACACTCAGTCTCCGAGGTGGATCGATAGGGGTTTCCCACTCAGCGCTGTTGAGTTCTAGGATGTGTTCGATTTGTAGATAGCGCTCGATCCATTCGATGACTTCAGTTTCAACATGAGCGCGATCCTTTCCGGTGGTATTGGCCTTGGTTCGGAAGTCGACACTGGTGAGTTCAATGCCCTGGGTATCCATCAGATAGGCCAGAGACACGCCCAGAGCCTTGCTTAAGGCCAGCAATACACCCGAGCTTGGCGTCATCTCATCGCGTTCATATTTGCCGATCGCTTGTGCAGTCACCTTCCCTTCGAGGGCCTCGGCAAGCCCTCGCAAAGATAGCCCGGCCTTTTTCCGGGCGAGCTTGATGCGGGTACCGATCATAACTTGACTCCTCGCCCTAGTGGGTTTACATTTTTATTATTATGTACGAATTGTAAACCTAGGCCGGCGGTCAGTCAACCTGAAGCTGGGTGGTGGTCGAACTAAATCATGAAGGAGAAATGCGATTATGAGCAAGAAGAATCAACATGTTACGCCGCATGAGCGGGGCTGGGCAGTCAAATCTGAAGGCGCCCAGAGAGCATCCTCAGTTCACCGTACCCAGAAAGAGGCCATAGAAAAGGCGCGCGAGATCGCGCGTAACAATCACAGTGAGCTGCTCATCCATAATCGCGAGGGACAAATTCGGGACCGTGACTCCTTCGGTCACGATCCGTATCCACCGAAAGGTTGAGCGAGGCCCATGGTAGTAGTCCCGCGATCGAAGAAAATCAGCGCTCAGCAAGTTGTGGGTGAACAGGGAGCTGCCCATGTAGATGCGCGCGCCCACTCTATCGGCTTTCTCTTCAAACGTTACGGCGCGCCCGAGGCAGGCATCGATGGGCTTATCGAGCTCCGTGATCCTGAGACGGGCGAGGTCGGTGGCCGGTTGATCGCGGTTCAGATCAAGACCCGGCAGGATCGTCCATACACTGGCGAAACGGATGATGGCTTCGAGTATCTTTGCGAACCCGAAGATGTGGCTTACTGGCAGCAAGCCAATTTGCCGGTGATTGTGGTCCTTGTTCGTATCTCCGACCAAAGCCTCTACTGGAAAGCAGCGCCGACAGGCTCGATTTCCGACCCTGAAACCCGCCGGCTGCGAATCAACAAAGCAACAGACAAATTTGATGAACAGGCAGCCAGTGCGATTGCTATGTTGGCCGTTGACCAGGCACAGCCAGGTGTCTGGCTACCGCCATCGCGCCAGCCAGATGACCTCCTGTTGAACGTCGTCAGAGTCGTGCTTCCTAAGACCATCCAGGTCGCGGCAACGACCTACAGGCATGGCAAGGATGCCTTAAAGGCCTTATTGGATATCACCGATCATCCGCCTACCGAATGGGTGGCGAAGGGGGGACGGTTGGTGTCGTTCCTGGACCTGGAGAGTTCTGAGCTGCGTCACGTCGTTGATGTTGGTTCGATCGAGCCCCTTTCGATCGAAGATTTCTCGCTTCATGAGGATGAAGACGAGCAGCGCCTCTTTGTTGAGTTGCTGAACCGGACACTCCGCGCCCAGCTCGATCCACTCCTTGTATGGAACAAGTTTCTGAAGCTTTATTACTTTGCGCCTGAGCAAGGCAAAATCGACCGCTCGCTTCGCTATATGTCATCAAAGAATGAGGCCACCCGTGCTGTGGTGAAAGCCAAGCACCGACCTGATGGCTCGATATCCTACGTCCGGCATAGTGCCTTTTCCGGCCGGTTTTGCCGCCAGTTCGATGACTGGTATTTGTCCATTGAACCGACCTATGTCTTTACCCGCGACGGCATACGTCCCGATCGTTTTGCTGGCGAGCGGATTTCCAAGCTCAAGCGCCTTGAGAACAATGCCGCCGTTCGCGGCCAATTTGTCATGTGGCGCTCGTTATTGACAGGGCTAGGTCAAAGCCCGCGGCAGACCGATCTTCTCGATCCGCCGGTGCCTTCGATTCCGCAATTCTTGCACTTCGAGGCTCTGGATATGATCGAGCTGCCTCTTTCGGTTCCCGATGATCTGTGGCGTGTGCGCGATACTCATCCACCAGAAGTGAATGAAGAGGAGTTGCCGCTGCTATGAGTTTTCGTCCAGGCTTCATCGAAGAGCCCTTGCTGGAGTTCGGGAACAATGGCCGTGAGATCGACATCCGTCTTGGCTTAATGCGCCACGGCCCACTTGAGCCTGAACGTGCGACAAGAGTCAGGCTCGGGATCATCGGGACTGCGGAAACAATGTAAGCGTCCGCCGAGGACCGTCTCGACGGGTTGAAAGGCTCAGGCGACACTGGTGCGAGCGGACGCATGGGGTGTCCGCGCACTCTTGAGGTGGACGCACTGATGACTCACGATGCTGACTTCACAACGGGCGTGGTGGCGATGGATAACTTGGGCCGGCGGCGGTTTGCGCCTGAGTTCAAGCGCGAACTGGTGGAGCGGACCCTACAGCCGGGCGCCTCGGTCGCGGGGATTGCGCTGGCGCATCGGATCAACGCCAATCAACTGTTCAAATGGCGCCGACACTACCTTAAGGACCGGAACGCCCCGGCCGGTCCGCCGGGGCCGACCTTATTACCGGTGGCGATGACGCCCGCATTGGCCGCGCCAGCGCGTGAAGCTACGGTATCCGCTCCACCGGGCACCATCACCATCGAACTCGGGGGTACGCGGGTTCAGGTGAAAGGTTCCGTCGATGCGGCGACCTTGCGCACCGTCCTCGCGAGTCTCAAGGGCCCATGATCGCGCCTCCGTCCGGCACCCGCATCTGGATCGCTGCCGGGGTGGCCGATCTGCGCCGCGGCTTCGATGGCTTGGCCGCCCTGGTCCAGACCCAGCTCCAAGCCGAGCCCTTCTCCGGACACATTTTTGCCTTTCGCGGGCGACGCGGCGACCGGATCAAACTGCTCTGGTGGGACGGCGATGGGCTCTGCCTGTTCGCCAAGCGGCTGGAGCGGGGCCGCTTCGTCTGGCCGCAGGCGACGGGCGGCACGGTATCCCTCACCCCCGCCCAGTTGTCGATGCTGCTGGAAGGCATCGACTGGCGCCGCCCGATCCGCACCGCGCCTTCTCACGCCGCCTGACGGAGGGCGGGTATAATCGGGGCATGACCAACCCCGACGTGCTTCCCGATGAGATTCCCGCCCTCAAGACGCTGATTGAAGCCCAGCGCGTCGAAATCGCCCACCTGAAACTCCTCGTCGCCAAGCTCCGCCGCCAGCAGTTCGGACGCCGCTCCGAAAAAATGGCCGGGCTCCTCGATCAATTGGAACTTCAGCTGGAGGAACTCGAAACGGGCGATGCGGAACTCGCGGCGATCGTCGAACCGCGCGCAGCCGAGCGCCGGGTAAGAACGCCCCGGTCACTGCCCGATCATCTGCCCCGCGAAACTCAGGTCCATGCCCCCGGCTTGGCCGAGTGCCCCGACTGTGGCGGTCCCTTTGAAGCCCTTGGGCGAGGAGGTCGCCGAAATCCTGGAGTACGTCCCGGCCCGCTTCCGGGTGATCCGCCACGTCCGCCCCAAGTGTGCCTGCGCCCGCTGCGACCGCATCGTCCAGGCGTCGGCGCCGAGCCGGCCCATCGCCCAAGGCTTGGCGGGTCCTGGGCTCCTGGCCCATGTACTCGTCTCGAAATACGGCGATCATCTGCCGCTGTACCGCCAGTCGGCCATCTACGCCCGCGAAGGCGTGGACCTGTCCCGGTCCACCTTGACCGATTGGGTCGGGGAAGCCGCGGGCCTCCTCCGGCCTTTGGTCGCGGCAATCCGCCGGCATGTGCTCGCCGGCGACAAACTCCATGCCGACGATACCCCGGTCCCGGTGCTCGCGCCCGGTCAGGGGCGCACGAAGACCGGTCGGCTGTGGACCTATGTCCGGGACGACCGCCCGGCCGGTGATCTCACGCCGCCCGCGGTGTGGTTCGCCTACGCGCCGGACCGCCAAGGCCAGCATCCCAGGACGCATCTCAAGGACTTCGAAGGCGCCCTGCAGGCGGATGGCTATGCGGGATTCAACGGGCTGTACGACACCGGTCGCGTGCAGGAAGTGGCCTGTTGGGCGCACGTCCGGCGCAAGTTCTACGAGCTCCACAAGGCCCACAGGAGTCCCTTGGCGGCCGAGGTGCTCCAGCGTATCGGCGCGCTCTATACGATCGAAGCCGAGATCCGGGGCCAGCCGCCGGAGGCCCGTGCCGCAGCGCGGCAAGCCCGCGCGGGTCCGCTCCTCGCGGCGCTTCAGACCTGGCTGCACACCACGCTGACACAGGTCTCGAAAAAGTCGGCGCTAGCCGAGGCGATCCGCTATGCCCTGACCCGCTGGCCGGCGCTGACCCGCTATCGCGATGACGGTCGTCTGGAGATCGACAACAATGCCGCGGAACGCGCGTTGCGGGTGGTGGCGCTCGGCCGGAAGAACTATCTGTTCGCCGGCTCCGACGCCGGCGGCCAGCGAGCGGCGGCGATCTACACCCTGATCGGCACGGCCAAGCTCAACGGCCTCGATCCGGAGGCGTACCTCCGGACCGTGCTGGCCCGCATCGCCGAGCATCCCGTCAATCGGATCGACGAGTTCCTACCCTGGAACCTCGCCGATCAGGTGACGGAACTGACCCAGCCCATCGCGGCTTGACGCCGTCAACACGGTAAGGCTCGGACGCTTACCATTCTCCCGGTCATTTTTTTCTGTTGGGCTCCCCCGCATACGCGGGGATCGACCCTAACTCAAGGCCCCGCTTCGGCGGGGCCTTTTCATCCTGCTGATTTAGGACACACGGAGCGAAACCGATGATTAGCGATCATGCGATGGTTAGACTGTCCGATTATCCCATCCTGGAAGAGCTGGGGCAGCGGCGCACGAAGGCCAAGCGGCTCGACCGTAGGGCCTGCCGCTACATCTATCAAACTGGCCTGTCGGAAATCGATCCCGCCCGGATCGGGGCGGCGGAGCGCCAGCTTATCACCGAGCTGGGGATTAGCTGGCGCATTCGGGACGATGCATTGATGCGCCGGATGGCTGGTAAATATATTTGGTGGAAAACGCCAGACGAGGCCTTGGAACGGCCTGAGCGTGTCATAGCTCAGGTTATGGACATAGGGGACTACGAGGATGTTCAGGCGCTGGCGGAGCACGTGGGGGATGATGCGCTGCGGGATGTTCTGACGCATGCCGAAGCCGGCTGGTTCAACGAACGCTCCTAGCACTATTGGCATTACCGCCTGGGCCTGGCCGAACTCGAACAGGTGCCGCCGATGCCCAGCAGACAGATGGATTGAAACTAAACTGTTGGACATGGCATCGGATCAAAACATCTTCGAACCCTGGCAAGCCGATTACGACCAGGCCGCTTATCTCATGGGCGTTGCTGCTGCCGCGCTTGTTATCAGTCCATTCCTGGGCGCTTTCAAACCGTTGTCCGTCATAGGCGCTGTGCTCGCGTTTTTGTGCTCTATTCAGACATTGCGAAAGGGCCGGCGTCGCGAACGCGGCATTCTCGTAGAACAAGCAGCGATTGAGGCAATTAAAGCGATCCTTCCGCCGAACTGGACGCTTCAAACGGACGTGTCAGCGGGCCGGGTCGGTAATATCGACATGCTTATTTCGGTCGGCGAGAAAACGCAAATCGTCGTTGAGATAAAGAGCTATGACGGAATCCGGGAAAACGCCTATGGGTTTCTGGTGAAACGATCCGGCGCAAGGATTTTTAAAAACATTGTGGCCCAAGTGTGGAACCAGTGCGGGGCGGTCGGCTCAAAAAGCCCGGTGATTTGGGTCCCGACAGCGATAGAACAACATTCGTTCAAAAGTCAGAAAGGCATTGTGGTAGTAAACGGCAATGCTCAAATGCTCCTAAACGCCTTGTATTGGGTGGACGAGAATGTGAAGCGCTCGTTTGAAATAAAGTTCGATGGCATCCCTCCGCAATGGCTGCGGGAAGATGTGAAGAACCATGGCTTTCGGTTTGATGGCATGGTGTGGCGTGGATGGGGGAGCAAGTTGGAAATGCAACCCCTTGCGAAGGCCGTTCTAGCCGAGGGCGGCATGATTCGTTGTTCTTAGTGGTTAGGCGCTGCAACTCGGAGTTTTCGCGCCCGCGAAAACCGGTTAGGGCGGCCATTGCTGCGCCCCATGCAACACGCGCATCAGTTCAATGCGTTTAGCTCTCGGCTTAATGCGATAGACCACGACAAAGGGCGTGCGGCTGATGACCAGCTCGCGCGTGCCGCGCTTGCGGCCGGGTCGCCCCATTTCCGGATGCTCGATAAGGAGACCGACTTGATGCTCGATCCGGTCGCCCTGCTCGATGGCGGCGCTCGGACTGTCCTGAGCAATGTAATCCAGGTGCGCGTCACGGTTCGCCACCGCCGTAGGCAACCAAACCAGCCTCAAGCAGTGTCACCGTCTTTGATGCGCTTCATCAGTTCGGCCCTCTTCCTCGCCCAGCTCGCTTTCACTTCCTCGTGCGGTATCCAGACGGTATTCGGGTCGTCCGCTTCTTTCAGCGCCTGCTCGACCTCTTGTCGAAACCATTTGTCATAGGCGGCGGCTTCGTGGGCTTGCTTGAGGGCCTCGGCTCGATCTGGCCGCGAGTAGGTCTTAATACTGGCGGGGTCATAATTGGCGGCGTCCACGTCGAACCGGCTAATACCGATGTCTTTGAGGTAGGCCACCAGGGTTTCGAGTTTTTTGAACGTGCGCACCTGCTTACTGCGGCTCGCGGCCAAGGGGCGCTCCTGCATGCCATATTTGATCAGTACCCCCCAGCCCCCCGCTTGACCGATCACATGCGCGCCTCGGACGGCTCCGGCTTCAACCAGACGAGATAGGGTGTTGTGGTCGATGGTTTCAGCACTCATACGTGCACCTGCCTTTCTGCGGATCAAGGAATAATTGGTATTATAAGCAATCTACAAAAGATTGTTCGACAATCAACAATTGATTCCGCTAAGTTTTTAACATAGTGCCTGTTATCGGCTATTGCTCGCACCGCGCAGCCGGGTTTTTTCATTGCTGTGTTTTCGTCCTGGTTTTTCCGCCGCTGGTCTTAGCCAGAGCTACCAGCTCGGCTTGCAGGCGTTCCACTTGGGGACGTCTCAGAAAACGGAAAAAATCGTACGCTAAGCCGGTTGCAGCGGTCGTAGCGGCCTGAACTTGCCCGCGCCGATCTTGGCGCTGCTGCGCCAGAGGTAATCGCCGGTCAGGTTGATGTGCTCCCAGCCCAGCGGCGACAGGTACTGCAACAGGGCGTCATCGACAGTCTGGCCGTGACCGCGTAAGGCGTTTGAGGCCCGTTCCAGATAGACCGTGTTCCACAACACTATGGCCGCCGTCACCAGGTTGAGGCCGCTGGCCCGGTAGCGCTGCTGCTCGAAACTGCGGTCGCGGATTTCGCCCAGCCGGTTGAAGAACACGGCGCGGGCCAGCGCGTTGCGGGCTTCGCCCTTGTTCAGTCCGGCATGCACGCGGCGGCGCAGCTCGACGCTTTGCAGCCAGTCCAGGATGAACAGCGTTCGCTCGATGCGGCCCAGCTCGCGCAGCGCCACGGCCAGGCCGTTCTGGCGCGGGTAGCTGCCGAGTTTCCTGAGCATCAGCGAGGCCGTCACCGTGCCCTGCTTGATCGAGGTGGCCAGCCGCAGGATTTCGTCCCAATGAGCGCGGACGTGCTTGATGTTGAGCGTGCCGCCGATCATCGGTTTCAGCGCGTCATAGGCGGCTTCGCCCTTCGGAATGTAGAGCTTGGTGTCGCCCAGGTCGCGGATGCGCGGCGCGAAGCGGAAGCCCAAGAGGTGCATCAGCGCGAAGACGTGATCGGTGAAGCCTGCCGTGTCGGTGTAGTGCTCCTCGATGCGCAGGTCGGATTCGTGGTATAGCAGGCCGTCGAGCACGTAGGTCGAGTCGCGCACGCCGACGTTGACCACCTTGGTGTGGAACGGCGCGTACTGGTCGGATATGTGCGTGTAGAACGTCCGCCCTGGGCTGCTGCCGTATTTCGGGTTGATGTGGCCCGTGCTCTCGGCCTTGCTGCCGGTGCGGAAGTTCTGGCCGTCCGACGATGACGTGGTGCCGTCGCCCCAATGCTCGGCGAAGGGATGCCGGAACTGCGCGTTGACCAGATCGGCCAGCGCCGCCCCGTAGGTTTCGTCGCGGATGTGCCAGGCTTGCAGCCAGGCCAGCTTGGCGTAGGTCGTGCCGGGGCAGGACTCCGCCATCTTGGTCAGGCCCAGGTTGATGGCGTCGGCCAGGATCGTGGTCAGCAGCAGGTTCTTGTCCTTGGCCAGGTCGCCCGATTTCAGGTGCGTAAAGTGCCGGGTGAAACCCGTCCACTCGTCCACCTCCAGCAGCAGTTCGGTGATCTTGACGTGCGGCAGGATCATCGCCGCCTGGTCGATCAGCGCCTGCGCGGTGTCGGGCACCGCTGCATCGAGCGGCGTGATCTTCAGGCCCGACTCCGTGATGATGGCGTCCGGCAGCTCGTTGGCCAGTGCCATGCGGTTGACAGTGGCGAGCTGTGTTTCCAGCAGCGTCAGCCGGTCATGCAGATACTGGTCGCAGTCGGTGGCCACGGCCAGCAGCAATTCGCTGGCCTGCTTGAGGCTGGCGAATTTCGCGGGCGGCACCAGATAGTCCTCGAAGTCCTTGAACTGGCGCGATCCCTGCACCCAGATGTCGCCGGAACGCAGCGCGTTCTTCATCTCCGACAGCGCGCACAGTTCGTAATAGCGCCGGTCGATGCCGGTGTCGGTCATCACCCGCTTCTGCCAGCGCGGCTTGATGAAGTCGGTCGGCGCGTTCGCAGGCACCTTGCGCGCGTTGTCGCTGTTCATGCCGCGCAGCACCTCGATGGCGTCGAGCACGTCTTTGGCAGCGGGTGCGGCCCGCAGCTTGAGCACGGCGAGGAATTCCGGCGCGTAGCGGCGCAAGGTGGCGTAGCTCTCGCCGATACGGTGTAGGAAATCGAAGTCCTCGGGCTGCGCGAGCTTCTGCGCTTCGGTGACGCTTTCGGCGAAGGCATCCCAGGACATGACGGCCTCGATGGCGGCGAACGGATCGCGGCCCGCTTGCTTGGCGTCGATCAGCGCCTGGCCGATGCGGCCGTACAGGCGCACCTTGGCGTTGATGGCTTTGCCAGACGCCTGAAACTGCTGCTGATGCTTGTGCTTGGCGGCGTTGAACAGCTTGCCCAAAATGCGGTCGTGCAGGTCGATAATTTCGTCGGTGACGGTGGCCATGCCCTCGATGGACAGCGCGACGAGGGTGGCGTAGCGCCGTTGCGGCTCGAACTTGGCCAGATCGGCGGGCGTCATCTGGCCTCCCTCGCGGGCGATCTTGAGCAACCGGTTCTGGTGCACCGACCGCTCGATGCCGGAAGGCAGGTCGAGCGCCTGCCAGGCTTTGAGGCGCTCGATGTGTTCGAGCATGTGGCGCGAGTTCGGCTTGACGGGCGACTGGCGCAGCCAGGCCAGCCAGGTCGTCTTGCCGTTGTCGCGGCGCTTGAGCAGATCGTCGAGGCGGTGCCGGTGGGTGGCCGACAGGGGATCGGACAAGGCCGCGTAGATGCGGCGGTTGGCGCGGGTGATCGCCTCGGCACAGACCCGCTCGACAACATCCAGCGTCGGCAAGATGATGTGTTGGTGCCGCAGAGAGTCGAGGGCGCTGCTGGCCAGCACGATGCCCTTGTCGGTCTGCAAGGCCAGTTTGGTCATGGCATGGACAGCCTGCTGATAGTGCGCCAAGCCGAACGGTTCCATGCCCAGGTACGCCCGCAGTTCGAGCAGATGCTCGCGCCGTGTTTCCTCGCGCTCGGCATACTGTGGCCAGCACCCCGGATCGGTGCGCAGTTGCCGTCCGATCCATTGCAGGAGGGGCATGGGCACCGCAGCGTCGGGCAGCAGGCCCTGACCGGGGAAGCGCAACAGGCACAACTGCACCGCGACCCCCAGCCGGTTCGCGTCACCGCGCCGCTGGCGGATCAGTGACAGGTCGGCCTCGCTGAAGGTGTAGTGACGGATCAATTCGTCTTCGGTATCGGGTAACGCCAGCAGGCTTGCCCGCTCGGCGGCGGACAGAATGGAGCGTCGAGGCATGGTCAGTCGTCCGTTCGCAGGTATTGGTAGAGGGTTTCGCGGCTGATCCCGAACTCGCGGGCGAGTTGTGCCTTCTTTTCGCCGGCAGCGGCGCGACGGCGCAGCTCGGCCACCCGCTCCGGCGCGAGCGCCTTCTTGCGGCCCCGATAGGCCCCGCGCTGCTTGGCGAGCGCGATGCCTTCGCGCTGCCGCTCGCGGATCAGGGCGCGCTCGAACTCGGCGAACGCGCCCATCACCGAGAGCATCAGGTTCGCCATCGGCGAGTCCTCGCCGGTGAAGGTCAGGCTTTCCTTGACGAACTCGATGCGCACGCCGCGCTGGGTGAGCTTCTGCACCAGGCGGCGCAGGTCGTCGAGGTTGCGCGCCAGGCGGTCCATGCTGTGCACCACCACCGTATCGCCGTCGCGCACGAAGGCGAGCAGCCGCTCCAGCTCGGGGCGCTGGGTGTCCTTGCCCGATGCCTTGTCGGTGAACAGCCGGTCCACCGGCACATGCTCAAGCTGGCGTTCCGGGTTCTGGTCGAAGCTGCTGACGCGGACGTAGCCGATACGCTGACCGTGCAAGGTGGCCTCCTGAGGGCAATGTGTCAGGAAGAAATCCATGACCCTTGACGGCGCGTGTCAATCAATTCGGAAGGCGGCTCTATTCTGACGCTTTCGCGTCACACGATCTGACGCCAGGTTAGGGTATGCTTCAACTAGACACAAAGGAGCGAAATTGCGACATGCGGAACATCAGGGAAATGTTCGAGAGGCACCAAGTCGGTGTTTACTTCGGGGCAGTTGTGGTGGCTGCGTTTGTCGCTTTTCTCGTACCCGGCACCGCAGCGCTTGAAGGCGGCGTGAATCCAGCGCTTGCATTCATGCTGTTCGTGACATTTCTGCAAGTGCCCCTGGCCGACCTTGGCCGCGCCTTCGGTCGCGGTCGGTTTCTTGCCGCACTGCTCATTACGAATTTCGTCGTAATGCCGCTCTTGGTGGCCGTACTGGTGCAATTTCTGCCATCCGACCCCATGGTGCGGCTCGGCGTACTGCTAGTGTTGCTGACGCCTTGCATTGACTATGTGGTTACGTTCTCGCACCTTGGTCGTGCTGATGCCCGCCTGCTACTGGCGGCAACCCCTACGCTCCTGGTTGTGCAAATGCTGCTGCTGCCGGTCTATCTCGGCCTGCTTCTTGGGAATGATGCCGCAGCCCTCGTGCAGCCCGGCCCGTTCGTTCATGCCTTCGTCTGGTTAATCGCTGTTCCACTGGCCCTTGCTGGGCTTGTGCAGCTATGGGCAGCTCAAAGCCGGGCCGGTGCAAAAGTCTCGGCGTCACTTGGCCTATTGCCGGTACCGGCGACTGCCCTTGTCCTATTCGTGGTCGTCGCGGCCGTGGTGCCCCAGCTCGGCCCGGCGACCGAGGCGGCCTTGAGTGTGATTCCCTTCTATATCGCCTTTGCTGTGATCGCCCCACTGATCGGATGGAGCATTAGCCGACTGTTCCGTCTTGATGCCACTGCCGGCCGAGCCATCGCTTTCAGCGCAGGCACTCGAAATTCCCTTGTTGTTTTGCCGCTTGCTCTAGCTGTGCCTGGGGCCATACCCATATTGCCAGCCATCGTCGTTACGCAAACTCTTGTCGAGCTACTCAGCGAGCTGGTCTATGTGCGCGTCATCGCCAGACTCGGTGGCCCTGATCCTGTTGTGCCCCAAACTTCCTCGTAGTCGATCAGAGCACGTTACGGCCGCTGCACCTGAACGCCCGCAACGCCCGCGACAGGGACAGAAGGAACAAGCCGGTCAAACCGAGCGCCGCGATGACCCAATGCTCGCCGAGGAGCGCGCCAGCGGCCGTACCGGCCAGCACGACGGCGAGGATGGGCAGGTGGCAGGGGCAGGTCAACACAGCCAGTCCGCCCCACAGATAGCCGGTGATGGGCTTGCGCTCGGAGCCGTTCATGGCAACGCCCCTTCCTGCCGGGCAGCCTCGGCCCGCAGCGCGCTCAACTGCACCTCCAGGCCCGCGAGCGCCCGCTGTCGCCGTTCGACGAGTTGGCGCAGCTCGGCGAGCCACACCGCCGCTTCACCGGCATCCGGGGCGTCCAGCGCCCGGCACAGCCGGGTCAGCACGTCCAGGCCGATCCCCGCCTCGAAGGCAGCCCGCACGAAGCGCAACCGCTGCAAGGCGTCCGCGTCGAACACGCCATAGCCGCCGGCGGTGCGCGCGGCCGGGCGCAACAACCCGCGCAGCAGGTAGTCGCGCACGACGTGCACGCTCACGCCGGCATCCTGGGCCAGGCGCGACACGGTGTAGGCGTTCATCGAACACCTCCCTTTTCCTCATCCGGCGCAGCAGGACAGTTGCTTCACGTCCTTGTTGAAGGTCTGCGCCGCGAGCTTCAAGCCCTCGACCATCGTGAGATACGGGAACAACTGGTCGGCCAGCGCCTGCACGGTCATCCGGTGGCGTATCGCCAGCGCGGCCGTCTGGATCAGTTCGCCCGCTTCCGGCGCCACCGCCTGCACACCGATCAGCCGCCCCGAGCCGGCCTCCGCCACCAGCTTAATGAAGCCGCGCGTGTCGAAGTTGGCCAGCGCCCTCGGCACGTTGTCGAGCGTCAGCAGCCGGCTGTCGGTCTCGATGCCGTCGTGGTGCGCTTCCGCCTCGCTGTAGCCCACCGTCGCCACCTGCGGATCGGTGAACACCACCGCCGGCATCGGTCAGGTCCAGCGCCGCGTCGCCGCCGGTCATGTTGATCGCGGCACGGGTGCCGGCCGCCGCCGCCACATAGACGAACTGCGGCTGGTCGGTACAGTCGCCGGCGGCAAAGATGTGCGGTGCGCTCGTGCGCATGGCGCGGTCGATGACGATGTCGCCCTGTGCATTGATCTCAACGCCCGCCGCCGCGAGGTTCAGGCTGCGCGTGTTCGGCGCGCGGCCGGTGGCCACCAGCAGCTTGTCGGCGCGCACTTCCCCGTGCCCGGTGGTGAGCACGAATGCCCCGTCCGCATAGGCAACCTGGCTGGCCTGGGTGTGGTCCAGCACCTCGATGCCCTCGGCGCGGAAGGCGGCCGTGACGGCTTCGCCGATGGCGGGGTCTTCGCGGAAGAACAGCGTGCTGCGCGCCAGGAGCGTGACCCGGCTGCCCAGGCGGGCGAAGGCTTGTGCGAGCTCGACCGCCACCACCGACGAGCCAATGACGGCCAGCCGCTCAGGGATCGTGTCGCTCGCCAGCGCCTCGGTGGAGGTCCAGTAGGGCGTGTCCTTCAGGCCGGGGATCGGCGGGATTGCGGGGCTTGCGCCGGTCGCAACCAGGCAGCGGTCGAAGTTCACTTCGCGGGTGCCGCCGTCAGCGGTCGCCACGGTCAGCGTGCGCGCGTCCTTGAACCGGGCCTCGCCGCTCAGCACGGTGATGGCCGGGGTGCTCGCCAGGATGCCTTCGTATTTGGCATGGCGCAGTTCCTCGACGCGGCCTTGCTGCTGGGCCAGCAGCCGCTTGCGCAGCACGGCCGGCGCTGCGGCGGGCAGACCGTCATCGAACGGGCTTTCGCGGCGCAGGTGGGCGATGTGGGCGGCACGGATCATGATCTTGGACGGCACGCAGCCGACATTGACGCAGGTGCCGCCGATGGTGCCTCGCTCGATCAGCGTCACGCGCGCGCCTTGCTCGACGGCTTTCAGCGCTGCCGCCATCGCCGCGCCGCCGCTGCCGATCACAGCCACGTGCAGCGCTTGTTCACCGCCACCATGCTTCGTTTCGCCACCGAGCCAGCCCAGCGCCTTGTTCAGCAGGCCGACTGGCTTGTTCTGCGTGTCGGCAACCCGTGCGCGGTAGCCGAGCGCGGCGACGGCTGCGACCAACGGGTCGAGACTCACACCCGCGTCCGCCTCGATCTCGGCCCGGCGCTGCGGATAGGACACCGAGGCCGCGCGCACGCCGGGCACGTTCGTCAAAGCCTGCTGGACGTGCTCAGCGCACGACGTGCAGGTCATGCCTTCGATGTGAAGGGTGATCGCCTCGGCCATGATTCCGCCCTCACTGCTTCACGGTGGCGGGGTAGCCCGCGTTTGCGGTGGCCTTGGTCAAGGCGTCGGCATTGGTCTTTGCGTCGTCGAAGGTGACGACGGCCTCCCGCTTCTCGAAGCTGACTTCGGCCTTCTCGACGCCGGCGACCTTGGACAGGGCCTTCTTGACCGTGATCGGGCACGCGGCGCAGGTCATGCCGGGCACCGACAGGGTGACGGTCTTGGTGGCGGCCCAGGCGGGCGCGCTCAGGGCGGCGGCCAGAGCGATGAAGGCGGTGAGTTTCTTCATGGTGATCTCCTTTCAGTAGAACAGCGGCAGGACGTAGGGGAAAGCGAGGGCAACCAGGACCAGGGCGGCCACGACCCAGAAGCTCACCTTGTAGGCCGTCCGAACGTGGGGCACGGCGCAAACATCGCCGGGCTTGCAGGCATGGGTAGATCGGAAGATGCTGCGCCAGGCGAAGAACAGCGCGACGAGCGCCGCGCCGATGAAGATCGGGCGGTATGGCTCCAGCACGGTCAGGTTGCCGATCCAGGCGCCCGAGAAGCCGAGCGCGACCAGGACGAGGGGGCCGAGGCAGCAGGTCGAGGCGAGGACGGCTGCGACGCCGCCGGTCGCCAGTGCTCCGCGGCCGTTCTTGGGTTCCGACATGAGGTTCTCCTTCCGGGACTTCGCTTGATGCTGTAACGTTACTTCCGTAGTTAACTACGGAGTCAAGCACCATGGAAAACGCTCAAGAGAATCTGACCATCGGGGCCTTCGCCAAGGCAGCCGGGGTCAACGTGGAGACGATCCGCTTCTATCAGCTCAAGGGCTTGCTGCCCCAGCCGGAACGGCCTTATGGGAGCATCCGCCGCTACGGGCAGGCGGACGTGGTGCGGGTGAAGTTCGTGAAATCAGCCCAGCGCCTGGGCTTCAGCTTGGATGAAGTCGGCCAGCTCCTGAAACTGGAGGACGGCACCCATTGCAGCGAGGCGGCCGACCTGGCCGCCCACCGGCTGGCCGATGTGCGCGCACGCATGGCAGACCTCGCGCGGATGGAAGAGGCCCTGTCGACGCTAGTGAGAGAGTGCAACGCGCACCACGGCAATGTTTCCTGCCCGTTGATCGCAGCTTTGCATTGCTGCTAAAGGGCCCACTTCGGCTCTTAGCGTACGATTTTTTCCGTTTTCTGAGACAACCCGATCCGAAGTGGCTGCGCCGGCACTTCGGCGTGGTGATGGAACGCATCGCTCTGGAACTGCGTGGTGTGTCGTGCCTATCTCTGGAAACCGTTCCCCCGCCCCGGAAGCAGATTCTCACCTCGCGCAGCTTCGGGGAGAAGGTCACCCGCCTCGAGGATCTGCGCGCCGCGGTCACCCGCTTTGCGGCGCGCGCCGGCGAAAAGCTTCGTGCGCAGGGGCTCTCCGCGCAGGCGCTCAGCGTCTTCATCCAGACCAGCCCGTTCGACACGGCCCAGCCCTATTACGCCAATGCCGTGAGCCTGGCCTTCGATGGTCCGAGCCAGGATTCCGGACACCTGATCCGCCAGGCGCTCCAGGGACTGGAGCGGCTCTTTCGCGACGGTTATGCCTATCAGAAAGCCGGGGTCATGCTCCTCGACCTGGTTCCGGCCGGCGTGGCGCAGACTGATCTCTTTCCATCCGAAGCGTCGGATCCGGTTCGCTCGTCCCGGCTGATGCAGGCGCTCGACCAGATCAACCGGCGGCACGGCCGCCAGACGGTCCGGTTTGCGGGCGAAGGGCTCAGCGAACGGTGGCACCTGCGCACCCGGCTGAAATCCCCGAACTACACCACCCGCTGGACGGAACTGCCTACGGTCAGGGCCATATAGTGTGTTCCAGGGATCACGATACCGATGAGCAACCAGACAGCCACCGACCCATTTCTGCCGGTCGGCTTCGGCCGGGTCAGTTGGGTGCCGCAGGGCTGGGAACAGATGTTTGCGGTCGCGAAAAAAGGAAGGACGGCAAGCCGTCATCGCGGACGCGATCGCCGCAGGCCTGCACCATTACTTCAACAAAGGCCTGGTATCGCCAACAAGAGACCTTAAGTAACCTACCCTATCGGGTCTGTTTTGCCACCTCTAGCCCGCGACGTGGAAAAGTCCTTAATCAGCTCCTGCTGCCCGGCAATCTGCGCACGAAGCGCTTCTAATTGGCCGTTGGCCTTACCGTTTTCGGTTGTGAGCTCAAGAATTCTCGCTCTTGTGGTATCCAGTTCGGCTTGAAGCCGCTTGATTTCGGCCTCCTGCTTTGCCATTCGCCCATTCAGAGCCTCGATCTGTCCCCGAAGGTTAGCCGCCGCCGCTTGTGCGGTGCCGGCTTTTTTCTGGGCCTCATCGCGTTCCGTATGGATACGGGTTAATCGCTCGGCCGTGCGGTGGGTTTCCTCGGCCATCCGCTTCCGCTGTTCGGCGTGTGTCTCACGCTCTGCTTCCGCCTTGGCTCTCACGGTCGCCAACTCGGTAAGCGTGGCCTCGAGTTTGGCGGTGGTCGACTCATGGCGTTTTCGTTCGGCGTCCAGCTCGGCGGCCATTCATCCACAGAAAATGTGGATCGATTGCTATAGGAATCATCCGGAAATTCCAGGCCAGGAATTTTCCGCCGATCTGTTGGATTTATTTACAACACCTATAGGTGTTGTTATTATGTCCAACATGAAAGCGCAAGAACTGATCAGGCGACGGGTCATCATTTCCGAGAACGCCTTCGCCGAGCTCGTGATTTGGCAATTACCTAAGCCCGTTCCTGGCAGTCGGCACCTGTTCAAATATCGGCTGGCTTTTGTGGTCAGAGGTGAATGCGTCTTGCGCTACGACAACGAAGCCGGCAAGGGCGACCATCGGCATCAGGGCAATCTCGAAGAGCCCTATCGCTTCTCGACCCCGCGCCAATTGCTGAAGGACTTCAACGATGACATAACGAGGTGGCGTGATGAAAACAGTGACGATTGATGTAAGGACTTTGGCGGACACGCTGTCGGACGTGGCGGAAGCCATGGATACCCTGACGCCTTCCGAGCCGCGCATCAGCTTCGAAACGCCGGAGCTGTTATGGAAGGTGCTGACCGCGAAGCGCTGGGAAATCCTCAAGACCATGACCGGCGCAGGTCCCCTGGCCATCCGCGAAATCGCGCGGCGCGTCGGCCGGGATGTCAAGGCGGTGCATGGCGACGTTCATGCCTTGCTCAACGCGGGACTGCTGGATAAAGCCGAAGATGGCAGGGTGGTCTTTCCATACGACGCCGTGCATGTGGATTTTGTGCTGAAAGCCGCTTGATCCGATCGCGGGGCATCTATTTACACGAGGGTGAACTCAGTAAGACCTCGCCCAAACCGAAAAATGGTTACGCATGATCACTTACTTCCCGATTTGGTTTTCCGGTTCTTGATGTATCGGCTTACGGTATTGGCATCCATCCACTGATTGCGTATTCCGACCGCATTCGACCACCCCCATGGGCGGGGGCGACACAGGGGCAACCTCAACTATGATCCGCCTCTTTTTCGGAGAGAAAGATCGGAATGGAGCGGTTATCCATGCGGACGAAGAAATCCTTACGGTTAGCCGATCGGTCATTTCAGTGCCCGCAGAGGGTCATTTGGCGTAGCTCATAGATGTTCGGTTCGTTTGAATGGCGATGCCGTTGGCGCTCCCCGTGTGTTATGAGCGTGCCCCAAAAGCTCGGCATTCCCCTGGATCGCCGCCAGCACCGCGGCGGGATTGGTGCCTGAAAAGCGCGCCAGTTGGCGAAGCACAAGCTGGCTCACGAAAACCGCATCTTCAAAGGGCATTGGGACCGCCCTGACCGGCAGCCCCGCTTGCTGGAGGATGACGTAAAGGTTCTGCGGCTGGCGCTCAATTTTGAACTGTTTGTCCTTGCGATCACCATGGAAGCGCGCCTCCATGTGAGAAGCATAGCCTAACAACACGGCGGCGAGCCGGGGGAGCTCACGTGGCGTCAGCTGCATCTGAATTTTGTTGTCCCAATCATGCGAGCCGTCTGCGGTGGCGACGGCGCCATGCACCCCGACCGTCGGCTGATTCTTTCGGGTGACCTCCGCTTCGAACGAAATCGCCGCGGTTTTCCCGTAAACATGCCACGCCCAATGCTCCATGAACACCCCTCGATTGTTCTTCAAATATTCTATTCTGATAACAGTATCTTAATATCCAACCCAACACGACCCAAGCCCTCCGATGGACATAGCACCCGTATCATAACCCCACCTGTTAAGCCTCTTCTTTTCTCTCCTCTCTCGTTCTCTCTCGGTTTGACGGCCGCTAGGTGGGATGGGGCGGGGTGACCGTGGGAATTGGTCGTAATCATTAAGATACTGTTATCAGAGTGTGTCTTCTGCTATCGTACCGGCAACCTAGCCAAGGGAGAGCCGAATGCCGGGTTTAGAGTCCCGCGCCCAAGTATTGCTGTTGGATCGGATTGGTCAGCTTGAAGCGGCGTTGCAGCAGCTCGCCGGGCTTATCGTGGCGGATCAGGAAAGGCCCTGTTGGGTCGAAGGGCATGAGCGGAGTGGGCTTTCGAAAGCCCGAGAACGGTGTGCCGCGTTCATTCAGCGGATCGATTACACCGATGATCGGGATCCGGGCGGGACGGAGCAGCTGCAGGGGCTTTTGGGGTCATCCGAGGAGACCTTGTCGGCGGTCGCGGAGGTCAACCAGCTCAAGGATAGGCTCCATGATTTCTTGATGTGCCTCGATTCGGGGGTTTTGGAACCACCTCGCGGCGCGGCCACGCAACGCGCTTGGACGAGCAAGCTATTGACCGCCATCGGCCGGGCGCGGTTCAATCGGCGCCAGGCAACGCGACACCTGGTGGTGCTGGATCAGCGCCCGATCGCCGCCTCCTTTTTCTGGGGGCGCGTCCGCAAAATCGTGAAAATCACCCGCGCTCAAGCGCAGGCCATGTTGGAAAAACGTCTGGCCGAATCGGACGATCGGGACCCTGCGCTACGCTATCAATACGAGTGCCTGTTGAATCTTCCGGAGCATGAGCCTTTGGCGCAGGTTCAGCAGCTCAAGGATTACCCCCGGGTCAATCTCGTCTTCCCGGGAGATTCCGGTGATCTCCGCCATCGGCGAACGGTTCGAAAGCAAGTCATGGCACTTTCACCGATTTTCTATCCGGCCGAACCCTTGGCGAGAACCCCGGAGGTGGTGGCCTTGCCCGAACAAGGTCAGAAGCGCCAGCGCCTTCGCCGGGTCGACCTTCAAGTGGAAGTTCGACCTTTCTTGCCAGCAATACGCGTGCACCGCTACCGGACGGAGTAAATAGGTAATTCCTTTATTCTCGATCTCCGGGATCACCAGATAGAACATCGGTGCCCAGATTTGGCGGTCTGTGGTTTAGGGACTGGGCGCTGGTCCGGAAGTGGGCCGGATCAGCAGTCCCGATGCTCTTCGGGAAATGTGGTACGACGACGAACCGGCGGCGCGTCTCGCCAGCGAACGGCGTGTGCAACAGAATGCGACGGGGTTATCCATTTGATTTTGTCGCGGAATCAAATACAGACGGATGAACCCGCGGCTCGATCCCCTGGCGGATTTGGTCGCAATGCCGCTGGCACAGTCCAATTTCGATGGATCGCCCGGCATGCTGGAGCTTGTGGACGATCGCCGAGGGCAACCGGCATCGACCACCTTTTGTCGTTCGAGCCTGACACCGCTTGTCGCCCTGCCACAATTCGAGCAGTGCGGGTGCGGGCGGGGTCTCGGGCACTACTTCCAAAGCTTCGCCCATGCGCTTTTCGATAAATTGCTCGATCTCCCCGACCAAGTGCACCGGGACTCGCATTGTTCGGGTTTCACAGTTCCACTTCGATTTCCGGCCAGCGCCGATTCGTTTTCCGCCTTGTGTCATCTCGCATCCGATGATTTTGTGACGGAATCAGTTTACGCCGCGAACACTAATCGTGTCACGACATCCATTCCACGGGATGGCCGTCATCGCCTGCCAAGATTAGGCTGATCTGCCGGCGGTCGATCCAGGTTGAACCCCACAGCCGGATTTTTGTTGGTTGCCCGCGAACGACTCCCGCTACCATGGCGTGACCGCCTCGCGCGGCACATCGCTATTTTTGATCCGCTCACTGCGTTCCTTCTGATTTCGCGCTCAAAGTTCCGATTTCGGCCATTTATTGCAACGCCGGCTTCGGCCAACGACGTTATGCTCATGGATATGTCGATTTGGCGCTCGGGGCGACGTCCCCAGGACTTCATTCCACAGAATCACACAGAGGAATACGCCGATGGCTGAACGAACCCCTCCCGCGATCAGTCGCCCGGTTTTTGAACGTACCATAACGGTTCATAGCGAACAGGCGTTGCGCGTCGTCCGCCGCGTCTTTCCCACGCTGGTGCGATCCTTGTACGCTATCGACGTCATCCTCCGGATCATCGGGGAGGAAGCCGAGATCGATGCAGTGGAAGGCACCGTCAGCAAGATGATCGGCGACTGTGCCAGCGAACTGGAACGCGAGAAGTCCCGAATGGAAAAACTGTGTACCGATAACGGCGTGACCGAAAAGCCGCGTTACACCCATCCCATGGACTTTAACGCGCGCATCGTCTCGCCCCAGGTCTCCCAGTTCGTGGCGCTGATCCAAATGCTCGATGAACTCATGATCGCTATGGACGCCCTCTGGCTCTGCGGTGTGCTCACCAACAAGCAATGCGGACAGGCGCACTATCAATGGCAGCAGCGATTGCTGCGACTCGGTCGGCGCATCATTACCATCGAACGGCGCGCCCATCGGGCCGCCTATGCAAAGGGCCATGGCGAGGAAGTCCAAGCGGCGCGTGAAAACTCCGGATTGGCGATTGAACCCGAAGCGATCCTTGATCCGGAGGGACCAAACGCTCCCGGCGATGGTGGCGATGCGTCATCCGCCGAAGCGGAATCCGACCCAAGTGGACCGGATGCGGAGAGCCCCGAAACTGAATCTCTTGAAACATCTACGACTGAAGCTGATAAGTCCGCGTGGCGGAGATTGGCTGGTCTGTAGAAGGCGGCGCCGATATCGCCATGCAGCACTTTCAACGATCACGACAGCCACGGTTTTCAACCGGAGGCCAAACCGTATCTGACGGCAACGCGGACAAACCCGGCTTTGCACCCTGCGGCCGGGTTTTTTGGGGCTCATGTTAAAACCGGCAGGATCTCAGCGTACATGGTTGCACTGCATTCAGCATAAAGTAAAGTAATACGGTATAACCCAATAGTGTAAAGTCACTTTACAAAAAATTCGCAAATTCGTTCAAAGGCAGGATTCCGTTCTGGAGCTTACGCGCTGCGCCGCGAGAGGGGCTTAGCCCTTATCACACCCAATCGGCACGACCCAACTTCCCACAGGCTTCGTCGTTCTCGCATCTCCGGTGACCGGCAGCATTTCCCCCGTCAGTTGCTCGATCTCCTCCACCGTCACGAGGTAGTCGTCCAGCCTTTTCGCTGTAGCTTCCTTTGAATTCGGCACGATCCACGCGATCGTTCTGCCATCGCCGCGGATCACCACTTTCCAGAACGCATCCGGTGTTTTCACGCCGTGGCTCTTGATAAAGTAATCATCGGCCAGGTTGCTGCCCCAAATCACACCGCCGATCACCAGCAGTTCATCGATATCCCGGTAGCACTCGACGATGTCCTCGGTCAGCTTCCATGCCCCCCCGGTTCATCTGCGAGGCCTGCGGCAGGATATTGCTCATGTAGTTCGACTGCTGGATCGCCACCGGCGAACGGTCGAGATGATTTGCTGGCACTTGATGGCCTCGGTCATAGCCGTGGCCGTAGCCTTTCGGGCTGGTCTGCTGGCACTCCTTCGGGACGTAGGGATCAAGCCTGAAGTCATTGGCTCGCGCCTCGTTGCCGCCGTCACGCTGAGCATTGTACCGCCACTTCACGGCGCCGCGTTGCTCGCAGTCGAGCCACACGGTGAAGCCTTCGTAGTCAAGGCGAAGCAGCTTGCCTTCATCGCTGATTTGGGTGGGCGGAAGGACCACCTTGCCGGTGGATGGAGTCTCGGCCCGGAGTTGGATAATCGGAGCCGCCGGCGCATGGTCTTTTGTTTTGGCGAGGTGGTCGCCGTTACAAGCGGTAAGGGAAACGCAAAGGAGCAGAGGCAGGATAGAAATACGGCGCATGAAATTTTCGTTCTTCTTAAATTTTCTGCGGAGTAGGGCCAGGTCGTCCCAGTCCGGCGGTGAAAACAAAAACGTCTATATCAAAAGCCAACCGTTCGAGTCATTGGCTGCGCCCTCTCCTCCCCCGTAGCCCCAATCTTCCATAGCGTCCAACCTACCTATCGCCGCTGTGACAGATGTTGCGAAGTGCCATGGTTCCCCGACCATGGATTCAATACACTTCGCCGTGGCTGCCGACATCGACGAAGACAATTTCCTGTTCCCTGATCTCCAATTCCAGCGTGATGCGGTATTGTAGGGAGATCGAGACCGAATGCAGGCCGGCCAGCCGCCCTTGTAGCGGGTGCAGGCGCAAGGACGGGTGCATCGGATTCTGCTCCAGCAGTAATAGGGTTTTGAAGTAGCGTTCCCGAAGGTCCGGGTGCTTTTTGAGGAATGCCTTTTCTCTTTTCTGGTAAGAACCAGGGAATATCAGTTTATAGGGCATTCTCGTCCAATTCCTTTTGCAAGCGCGCGATGTGCTCCTCGGCGGTGGCTTCTACATAGTCGCCTTGATCGATGGCTGCACGCGCCTCTTGCCAGGCGGAATGAATTTCCGCCTCGCGCAGCCGCTCGTAATGCTCGATGTCCATAACCACAAAGCGCGGCTTGCCCCGCACACTGATGATGGCTTCGTCCTGGTCTTCCAAAGCGGCTTCCAAGGCGGAGACGCCCTTCGATTTTAGATCGTTCGCGGTAATGGCTTTCATGGGCTTTGCAACCGTATTATTAATAAATCGATTTTACGCACGGTCTAAAATCCTCTCAACAGTCTGGTAAGCACGTCTGGACGCAGCAAACACCTAAGCTTATCCACAATTTCTGTGGACAACTTTGTGGCTAGACCGTCAACATTCGCGCTTTTGACTTGATTTCCACCAGCTTACGTTCTCTGTAAAGAAAATGAACAATCCGTTACAGTCGTCCGATTCAAAGGCCGATCAAGAATGGCCTCGCACCCTTCAAGAAGCCGTAGACCAGTTGATCGTCCTGTTGAGTCAGACTGAAAAAGACAAAATTGCCGCAGCGCCCGACGCGGATGCCATCATCGTCCACTTCAGTTTGGGGGCTTATGTCCGGAAGGTGTTTGGTCTTTGGCGCGGGAACAAGGCGCTGATGGTGTCCTGCGGCGCCCTCAATCCCGAGGACGCGTCAACCGTGATTATCCGGGAGCTGTGGGCCAGATTGCGGCGCTGATCCCGTGTGTGGTGTGAGCGCAGCTTGCTACCTTCCTGAAGAAGGGGATCACGCTCATAATGCGCGGTCTTCCGCCGAATCGTCCTTTTATCCGACCATTGTTTCAGTGAGGCTGACCATGCAAGCCACCGATATCGCTCATGTCATACAACTTGCGGTGGCGCCGGTCTTTCTCCTGACCGGCATCGGCGCGCTACGTCAGTCCTCAGCGCCCGCGTGGCGTACTGGGCCATCAGCCTCTGTACCGCCTGTGCGCTACTCATCTGCACGCTGATTGTCATTCTGTTCGTCGGCGCCTTTCTAAGCCTGGATGTTTCGAGCGCCATCGCGATTCTCTTCATCGCTGCGATGGCCGCCCTGATCATCGGTCTTTACTGCTTCCTGCACGAAATTTATCCGGCGACCGCCAGCTTGCGGTTTCGATAGCGCTCGCGAACCGATCCAGATAAGGGCCGAGTCGTGCGTATACCCTCCCCTCATCCGTGGCAGTCACCTGTTACGGATAGGCCTGGTCGGCGAATCCGAGCAGCAGCCGCCAGGGGTCTCGTGAGCGCGCGGGAATCCCGTATCGACAGTGTGAGCGGTCTTCTGGGGCAAAACAGCGCAAGGCTATCGGGCACTGTGCGAAACAGACGAAGTGTATTCGGCTAGCAAGGCCAGAATGTCGGAATCGCAGGCCCCGCAACCTGAACACGCGCCGGTCGCTCTCGATAGGCTGTCCAGGTCGTTGACGCACTTATCGACAAGTCGCCTGATCTGTCCCGTCGTCGTCCCGCTGCAGCGGCAAATCACACCCTTTTTCTGGTCTGGATAGTCGATGGTCATCACAATAAAGGAAATCTCGAACTCTATCAGAGGAGACCCAGCATTATTTCAAAGAGCCTACAATAATCCCAAAGCTTGGATGATTCTGATCAAGGAGACAAAATCCCTGCCATGCCCGCGCTGCTTGACCTTGCCGGATGTCGATATGGTCAACTCACCGTGTTGAGACCCAACGGCCGGCTGAAATTCGGACACGAGCAAACCGCCTGGCTCTGCCGGTGCGACTGCGGCACCGAGATTACCGTGCCGCAAAACCGGCTTCCACATCGAGCTTCAATCAGTTCCCGCCATGCCGTCACCGCCTGCCCGGAATGCCGGCGGCCGCGTTGCGTCATCTGCGGGGAAGTTGTCCGGCAAGGCTCGCTGACCCGCGAGACCTGTTCCGAGGCCTGCGCGAAAGCGCGCCGCAAGCAAATCCAGAACGCCAGCTATCACCGCCGGGTGGCCCGCAATCCGGACCTGAACAAGCGCCGAGCCGCACGGGTAAAGGCGCGGGCCAAGGCCGATCCGGTTTTCGCCGCACGGCTTGCGGAACAGACCAAAGCGGCCCAGGAGCGGCGGAAAGCCCGAATCAAAACCGACCCCGCCTATCGCGAAACTGTTCTGGCCCGGCAGCGGAACTACTACGCCAAGCATGCGGCCGAGATTCAGGCTAGGCGCCGAGCGCGATTGGATGCGATGACACTCGAACAGCGGGAGCGCTGGCTGGAACGGATGCGGCGGTACGGGCGAGCCTACCGGCAGCGCTGGCGGCAGGAGCTCAAAGCGAATCCCGCCCGGCACCGGGAGTATCTCGACTGGATGCGGGAGTACCGACGCCAACGCCATAAGCAAAAGCAGACAACCGATAGGAGAACATTGCCGCAATGACCCGGTGCGCGACAAGCCTCGGCCTTTAGGCCGGGGAAGGATAGCGCGGACGCCGTAGGCGTCCTTTGGGCGGTCAGTGTGGCGTCTGTTGCTGTTCGATGTACTGGCGGATGATATCGATGGGTGCACCGCCGCAACTGCCAGCGAAGTAGGACGGCGACCACAGGGCACCGCCCCACAGCTTCTTGTGGATGCTCGGGTAGTTCTTTTTGCGGATCATACGACTGGACACGCCCTTCAGGCTGTTCACCAGCGCCGAGACGGCGACCTTGGGCGGGTAGTTCACAAGCAGGTGGACGTGATCGTCCTCACCGTCGAACTCAACCAGTTCCGCCTCGAAGTCGGCACAGACGCTGGCGAATATCCCGTGCAGGTCATCGAGGATTTTCTTGGTGAACACTTCGCGGCGATATTTGGTCACAAAGACCAAATGCACATGCATCAGGAAGACGCAGTGCCGTCCGTGCCTAATATCGTTGTTCTTGCTCATAGACCAAACTATACTATACGCATGCAACGTCTCCAAGCCTTCAAATACGAACTCATGCCGAACGGCGAACAGCAGCGCAACATGCGCCGCTTCGCCGGTTCGTGCCGCTTCGTGTTCAACAAGGCGCTGGCGTTGCAGAAGGCGCGCTACGAGCGCGGTGAGAAGAAGCTCGGCTACGCCGGGCTGTGCAAGCTGCTCACCGAATGGCGCAATGGCACGGAAACGCCGTGGCTCTCTGATGCGCCTGTGCATCCACTGCAACAGACGCTCAAGGATTTGGAGCGCGCCTACGCCAACTTCTTCGCCAAGCAGGCCGACTTCCCGCGTTTCAAGAAGAAAGGCCAGCACGACAGCTTCCGCTACCCCGACCCCAAGCAAATCAAGCTCGATCAGGCCAACAGCCGTATCTTCCTACCCAAGCTCGGCTGGCTGCGCTACCGCAACAGCCGGGAGGTTCTGGGTGCGGTCAAGAACGTCACCGTCAGCCTGTCGGGCGGCAAGTGGTTCGTGTCGATCTGTACTTCCCGCGAGGTCGAGCAACCCATGCCACAATCCACCTCAGCGGTCGGCATCGACATGGGCGTGGCCCGGTTAGCCACGCTCTCGGATGGCACGTTCTTTGCGCCGCTCAACAGTTTCAAGCGGCACGAAACTGCCTTGCGCAAAGCGCAGCAGGCGATGAGCCGTAAGACGAAGTTCAGCAACAACTGGAAGAAGGCGAAGGCCCGCGTCCAGAAAATTCACGCCCGTATCGGCAACGCCCGGCGCGACTACCTGCACAAGGTCACGACCACGATCAGCCAAAACCACGCGATGGTGTGTATCGAGGACTTGCAGGTGCGGAACATGTCCAGGTCGGCGGCAGGCACGACCGAGCAGCCTGGAAAGAATGTTCGGGCCAAGTCCGGCTTGAACAAATCCATCCTCGACCAAGGCTGGTTCGAGTTCCGCCGCCAACTGGATTACAAGCTGGCGTGGAACGGTGGACATCTCATCGTCGTGCCGCCGCAGAATACGAGCAGGACGTGCCCGGCCTGCGGGCATGTGTCGGCGGACAACCGCACCAGTCAGGCGAAGTTCGCCTGCGTGGAATGCGGTTTCGAGGAAAACGCTGATGTGGTCGGCGCGATCAACATTCTCAGGGCGGGACACGCCCGTTGCGCCTGTGAAGTGAGCGATGCAGCAAGGTCGCCAGCAGCAGGAACCCACCGAAGCGACTCAGGAGCGGCTCAATGCCGCGCCTGAGCGCCGTAGGAATCCCCTTCCTTCAGGAAGGGGAGGATGTCAAGAAACCATCCACGCCCACAGATCCAGCCGGCTCCGGCCAGGACTGGCCGCGCACCCTCAACGAAGCGGTAGACCGATTGGCGCGCATGCTGAGCCATACCGAAAAGGAGGAAATCGCGGCGCTGACCGAGGGCGATTTGATCGGCCTGCATTTCGGTCCTGGTATGCGGATTCGAAACGAATTTAGCCTGTGGCATGACAATAGCGACCTGCTGATGAACTGCCAAGGGATCAAATACGGAGATGCCGCGGATAGTTACTTGTCCATAGATCCGGACGACGCTTCGATGATGATAATTCGGGTACTGTGGGCGCGGCTGCGGCATTAGGGAAGCTCTGAACAAATCCGGAGATGGCAAAAGCGGTACTCACAGTCATTCAAAGACGGATCTAAAAGCGCCTTTGGGAGATTTGCTCACGGTTTACCTTGAGGACATGGCAATCCGAGGGCCATCTAGCATCCACCGGACAGATCTCCCCCTCAGGCGAGCAAGGCTCGCCGCTTGAGGTAGAGGTTCGCCAGCCCGACCAGCGCGAACACCTGAGCGGCATTCTTGGCCAAGCCCCGGTAGCGCACCTTCACATACCCGAACTGCCGTTTGATGATCCGGAACAAGTGCTCGACCCGGCTTCGCACCGAAGACAAGCGCCGGTTCCTGGCTTTCTGTCCCGCTCCCAGCGCACGCTGCGGCGGCGCCTTCAAGTTGATTCCCCAGAACACGCCGGCCGCCCGTGCGGCCCGCTTCAGCCGATTGTCCACATAGCCCCGGTCCCCGAACACCGCCCGATCGTCCTCGCGAAGCAGGTCCGGCAATTGGCTGAGGTCGGAGGCGTTGGCCGGCGTCACCGAAACCGTATGCGCCAACCCGCTGTTCACGTCCGCCCCCACGTGCACCTTCATGCCGAAAAACCACTGGTTCCCTTTCTTCGTCTGATGCATCTCCGGGTCCCGAGCTTTCCCTTTGTTTTTCGTCGAAGGCGCTGCATGAATGATCGTGGCATCGACCATCGTGCCGCCCTTAAGCAGCAGTCCCTTCTCTTCCAATACATCATTAATCGTGTTCATCAGCTGGGCCGTCAGATCGTGCTGCTCCAGGAGGCGGCGGAAGTGGAGAATCGTCGTTTCGTCGGGAATGGCATCCTCGCTCAGTTCCACGCCGGCAAACCGGCGCATGGACTCGATCTCGTATAGGGCCTCCTCGGCGGCCGGATCGGACAGACCATACCACTGCTGAAGGAAATAGATTCGAAGCATCGTCGGCAGCGGCATTGGGGGGCGTCCACGCCGGCCGGCCGTGGGATAGAACGGCTCGATCACCGCCAGCAATTCCAGCCACGGAACCACCTGCTCCATCTCGGCCAGGAACACTTCCCGGCGGGTCTTTTTCTTCTTGGCGTCGTAGCTCAGCGAGGCAAAAGTCGTCTGCTTCATCGGTTCATTCCACAAGACCGGTGAGACCAGCGTACCACAATGAATTTTTCAGAGGTTCCTTAGCCATGTCGTTACGGAAAAATGCAACAACGCAGGCAGAAACCGAAGAAAACCATGAACGGGTGGCTCGCCAGTATGTATGTCCCTGCATCTCTAACAGTCGCGGCCTATATGCCAATGCCCGGTAAACTGTGCCGCTCGGATGAGCAAACGGCTGTTTTCGAGACGATCTATTTCAGTACCGCTAAGCCGTCCAGCGTCATGACAAACTAGGGGGCTCGGGATTTCTTAACGCACCTGATCCCCATCAAGCTTCACGCGGTACCCTCTGACAAAAGCAGCATATTGAGGAGGTTCAACTCGCTCGATGCCATGAAGTAACGGTCGTCGAAAACCATATCGAATTTCAGAGGATTGGTCTGACCCACACCTGCCGCCCAAGGCATCGCTTCGTAGCGAGGTATCGCTGGCATCACGGCATTACTGGCAGAAAGTGCCCGGCCAAGGCCATTCCGCCACAATTCCGGCTCTTCCACGGCCTTCGGCTTGTCGTCATGCGCTCGGGACGGTCGAACAAACTGAACGTAACCCGCCGGTAGAGCTACCCAGGTATCAGGCGATTTCAGCTCCTTCAGCGTGTTGAACTCGATTGCGGCATCTGGCTTCTCACGGGCAAGGAGACGGAGAAGGTTGGCCGCAGGGACTCTCAGGCTGCTCGGCAAAGCATCAGTCTCATCGATACTCTTCAGTTCCCAGTACAGTCGGCGGGTCATCTGCTCGACATTGGTCAGCTGCCCTTCAAATGAAAACAGCTCGCGTTTGTCGAAATCTGCCCAGTGTTCGAGCACCAACGGGCCGGCGAAATAGATATGCGCCGGCAAGCGAGGCCTCCCCTCGGCATCGGGCAGAAGCGGGGCAAGGGCTGTACTGGCTTGGTCAAAGAACTCACGGGCGTCCTCGCTTTTCACAAAGGAGGCGCCATCCGCGTTCTTGCAAGCGGTGGCTTGCAGACGAAACCGTGCAAACAGGTCGTAGCAGTGGTTTCTGGCTGAACCGACGAGCCCAGCCAGTTCCGAATTTCCCTCCCCTTTTACGTAGGTATCCGCCTCCGCCAAAAACTCCAACACGTACTGGGACATCAGGTTCAACAATTCCTCCAAACCGACGCTTCCGACCGGCACCAAGGCCAGATTTTGGTTCAGGCCAGCATCACCAGTGATCCGGGTAAAGATCGTGGCACGCAGCATGACCAGCAAGGTCATGAGATCCAGTGACTGGCGGAGCCATTGCCGTTTGTCCAACGTTTCCCCGTGCACCAGGAAGTCGTCGACCAGCATGACGAGCCTCCGAGGGACCGAGTCCCCGGGAATTTCATTGCCCTCTTCATCATGGTACTTCCCCCGACCACGATAGATGAGCTGTGCGATTTCCATCAATGCGGCCTCGACATTGAAGCGCGGTACGGCCGCGATGATCCAGTCGGTCTTCGGGAATGAAACTCCCCGCGCCCCTGACGACGTCATCAAGAATACCTTGATGCTGTCGCGGGTTTTCTCCTCTACCAGTTTCTTGCGTCGGGATCCCGGAATCGATGAATCGAGAATCTGGACGTTGTGTTCGTTCAAGCCGAGCTCGGTGTCCTGCGTGAGCGTATTTCGGAGCGACCGCAGGAAAAGCTTGTCCTGCGCGAAATAGATGACCTGCTTGGCGCCTCCGGCAACGGCGTTCCGAATTTCTTGAGCGGCATTCTCAAAAAGCGCCTCCTCCGCAACACGGCGGACAGCCTGCCGGGGTGTTTCAAGCAGACCGGGCTGTTTTTCGATCAGGCGAACGGTTGACAGGTTGACTCGGTAACGAACGGTCAGCTCGCTGGCCGGGTAGCTGTTGGTCATGACATGCAGGACTTTAGGCTTGCCGGCGTCGATCGCCACTTTGGTGACGGCTAGCGCAAAAGGCTTACGGCCCCGTGATTTGGAAATGAGGATTTTGCCCGGCGCCCTGTCGCCCGCATTCAGATAGCGGTCGAGGACCAGCTCGTTGCCGAGAGAGGCATCGGATATGACGAGGATGACCGTAAAGGGCGACTCTCCTGCCTCGAAAGGCTCAATGAATTCGTCCTTCAGCCAACGGGCAACCGCATGGACGAACGGCGCGCCGGCCCCGTCGCCCGCGAGCTCATCGACCATCACGACGACCGTCGGCATCCGCTGGGCAACGCGGCGGCGCTCTTCGATGCCGGCGCGCCTTGCGACCGATTCGCGGAAGAGCTGAGAAAGCGACTGGATCGTGTTGCGCCTGTTTGCCTTCTCGCGGAATCCTTGGAGCGCTGCCGTCAGAACCACGCGATTGACCTCTGGGTTTTGGGCCAGAAGTTCCCGGGTCGTTAAGGACATCGCGGACAGCACGCCGAGCAGCGGCCGCTCTTCGACCTGATCTTCATGTTCGGACAGTGTCGTCTTACCCAACCGGGATCCGGCGTGCTTCGCCTCGATCTCGTGCTCTTGCTCGGGCGAAAGGAACAGGATGCTGTTCCGTGGAACGTTTAGATTTTTCACGCCGTCGACCACGACGGCGCCGTCGATACGGCGCTCCCCATCCAACCCCTGCTCGACCTGTGAACGATGGTATCGGGGTGCGGCAGAAATGATTTGGGCGTTGGTCGTGATCGTCAGGATACCGGACGGGGCTCCGTCCTTCCTCGCAAGTTTTTCCGTCACATCACGGTTGATGACAACGCGCGGGCTGACGTAGAGAAAGAAATAGCCGGATGACTGTTGGGCGAGGTACCGAGTCACCGCAGTGGTTTTACCAATCCCCGGATTGCCTTCGAGCCCGATGACATTGAGCTTGCCCCGTTTGGCTGCGCCGAGACCCGCGACGATGGCGGCCGCGTGCAGGTCGCGGAGCGCCACGGTTATCTCGCCGGTGCGCAAGTCCTCCAGCGCCCGTGTAATCGCATTCTTTGCCGAACCGCCGAAGTAATCATTGATCTCGGGACTTTCCTCCACTAAGGCCAGCGCTTCGTCCGTGGAATACCTCTGCATTGGATTCGCAAATTCCGGCACTTTTTCCTCGAATTCGAATCGGTAATCCGTGCCCGGCGTTGGAATTTCGCGCAGGCCTTTTAGACCGGATTTGAGGCTCTTAGGCAAACGACTGAGAATCTGACGAAAAACCGCGTCGACTTCCTGGGTGAGCCCCGCTTCGTCATCATCCTGTCGCTTCACCGCCTTACGATAGGCCGTTCCCAGCTGTTGCATCAAAGCAAAGCGCGGATCCTTCACCCCGCCGGGCAAATAACGCGCGGCGAGACTTTCCAGGCCGTTGGGGGTGATGGCGAGCGCCCGGACGACGCACGGTTTGACCAACAAGCCGTAGCGTTCCAATACCTGTACGGTGGACTCGGCATAACTTGCGGCCTGGCATAGCTTGTAGAACGGCTTGTTGTCGGATGTGAACGCGCCGAGATGAGCCTTGATATCGTCGGACAGCTCGAAGCGCTCTTCCTCGACTTCCGCGGAAACTCGCGCAAATACGCCGCGTGAGTCCACGTACCGGCGGTAGCGCAGCAGTTCTTCGAGGTGCGCCGTCTCCTCGCTAAAGTCTTCCAGTGTGGCGGGACAATCGTAGGAGTATTCCTGGACCAGGATATGGTCCTCCTTGTGGGTACCTGACAGCCACAGGAGGAAATCGGCGCGCGCCGGTCGGCCCTTATCCGCCAAGGCCGGGTCAACCGGCCCCTTTAAGCCGAGCAATCGGTGAATTTCGGCACAGGACCGCTCTCGTTCGGCGTCGAAATCTTTCTGGCTCGGAAGCGTCAAGGGACACCAGAGTGCGCGCCGGGTAAGCGCCTGGTTGGCAAGCGGCTGGCGGAGTTTCCGGAGGTATTCCCGCATTGCGGTGTAGCCGAGCCCATAGGTAACCGTCGCCAGATGTTGGAGCGCCGCGTGGATGTGTTCCTTGAGCGTCTCGTCAACGACTTGAAGCGCCCGAACCACGGCTTTGTATACCTCCGAGGTTCTCGTTTCCCGCCAAGGCTTAAGATGCGGGTCGTCGAGAGAAACCAAGCCGTGATCTGTCAGGCAGCCCAGTACGCCGCGTTTGACGAAGATTTCGTAGGCCTGCCCCCAAATGACGGCCTGTTGCTGAAAGGTCAACTCCTCCATTCGGTTTTGTCCTTGTGCAGCACCTTTGTGACATGCGCCAAAAGCGCCGGAAAGGACAGAAGGACGGAGCCCTTGCCGCGCCGGCTCATCACTTCCAACTCGCCCGCGGCCGCATTGGTCGCTGGCGTCGCCCACCCGAAGGGATCGAGCACCGGCAGTACTTGCTGCTTGGTGGCCGCTCGCTCGCTTTCCAAATAGTGCAGTCCCCTCAGTACACCCAAGATGGAGGCGCGAACCGCTTCGCCTTCGGGTGTCGTACCCAGGATGTTTTGGCGGATCGCTTCACTCCATTCGATGTTGGAAAGACGCTGTTCGATGTCGAAGAAATACGTGCAAAATCCGGACTGCGGCCGACCTTCTTCGGTCACTACGGCCAAGGTGGCGAAGGTGTAGACCGGCTGCAGCCCGCGGATCAGTTCCCGCTCGGATTCCTCGTACATCCGCTGGTGATCGGCAAAAGTTACGACCTCGAAGGCGCTCTCGTTGGAGCCCCTTGTATGCAGCCGGGTCGCCGGAAAAACGTCCCGGCGGAGAGGGTATAGGAACACATCGGGGAATTTTGTGGCGGCGGATTCCAGGAACTCATGCGTGCCGTGGGGGGCGTGCCGCTCGGCGGCTCGGCCAATGTGCCGGTTGCCGAAGTGATGCGAAAGCAGCACGATATGTCGAAACTCCTGCTCTCGAAGCCGGGCAATTTCTTCGAGAATCAGTTGCGGCTCGCGGAAAGCCCGGCGGTTTTCGACCAGGCGCGAGTTCATCCGGCCGACGTAAATCGCCATACCGTCTTTCCGGCGGACGCCGTAATAGCTGCGGGAGACGAACAGAAAGCCTTCGGCATCCGGATAGAGCGGATGGGAATCGCAAGGTCGGGTCACGTAGGAAAGCACCGCAACCTTTTCCAGGCTGCCGCCCGCCGTGGTGACGATCGGGAAGCGACCCTGCATCGCCATCAACGAATTCGTCTTTCGATAGCGGATGGTTTCGGCTTTTCCTTGGGTGTGGAACCCCTGCATCTTGACCAAGAGCTCCCGAGACAGGGCCTGCTCGATGGCCTGACAGGCGGCATAGACGGCGGCATTCCCATCCGTGGCGTCGGATTCTTTCCCGCCAGGTTGCAGGCGCACTAGATACATCGCTGGACGTTGCCGACCCTCGATGGACTGAGCGCGGCGTGCAAGTTCCAATAGTACGATGTAGCTCAACAGCGTGAACGCAGCGCAGCCGGCTGTACGAAGCTGCTCACGAGTCGCTTTGTCCTGATCTTTCGCCCCCTTGGAAAGGCTCAATGAGCGGACGTCGTACTCGATATCGATGCCACGGCCCGTGTCGAAGCTCGTGGACACCGTATCCGCTAGCCGCCATTGCTTGATGCCCGCCGCGTCCTTTTCCTCCTTGAGCGGGACGAACCGTACCGGTAAAACCGGTTGGGTGAGATCGCGGGACATCCGGATTTCGTGCCGGAATCCCACAGGCGTTATCGAACGCTCCATCAGGTGCGTTTCGACCGCATACGAAGCCAAGGAACCCGGCACTTCCGCCAGGTTGTCAGTAACGACGAGGTGCTGGAACCAGGCAATGTGGTCATGGCCTTGGTCATTCTTGACCAAGATTTCCGTGTTGTGTGAGGCCATGGTCCGAACGACGGCCCAGTCGACGATCCTCTTGTGCACGGCGACATAGAACTTGTCCGCGATTCGATTCGCATCCTCGACCAATTTGGCGGATTTCGTTTGAAGCACCTTGATGAGCGATTCCGCGATGCGTTCCATCACAGGTTCCCGAAGGCGCAGCTTGGCGATGAGTTCTTTGACCGTTCCGAGCGGGTCGGTTTTCAAGGCCCGTGCAATGCCGTCAGCTTCCGTCTCGATGTCTTCGCTGCCGGGTGAATCAAGCGAACTTGGAATGACCAGGTACAGAAACACGAGTTCGGCGATATGGCGTCCGGTATGGCCGTTGATTACAGGGTCTTCCACCAGGCGTTCTTCAATTCGGTCCAGCCGAGCCGCGAAGGCACTTTTGCCGGAATCGGGGCTTTTGCCGTTGACGCGGAATCGGTAGGAGACCTCTCGCCGGGTCGCAAAACCGTGTTCGGGATCGGTACGAGCCTCGAAAATTTGCACGGCCCACTCCGCCCAAACCGGGAGGCAGCTATAAAACAGCGCTTTGCGCAGGTGGTCCGACAAATCGGTGCAGCTGCGTTGCCCATACACCGTACTGACATCGAGCGGGAGTGTTCGTCCGGCCGTACTGGCGTAGGTCCGGAAACACGCGAGCACCCGGTCGACGTAGGCCTTCAGGGAGGGATCCGAACTTCGGGTCGCGATAGACGCCATCGATTTGAAGGTGACCTGAAGGCGAACCCTTGCTAACGCGTCATCATCCAGGAAATCGAGAAAGCGCTGGATTTAACTCCCCGGCTGGCCACGCTGCATACGGATGCTGGCAAGAATGGGCTGGATTTCGTCGTTATCCAGGTCCTCATGGCGCAAATAATTTTCGATGCCTTTTAGGAGACGTTCCAACCAGTCCCGACCATCCACCGTTTCAATTGCTGACAATACCCTCGCGACGTCTTTTTCCTGTTCGGCTGCTTTGCGGCTTGGAGCGGCGAAGCCGACCGGCACCACGGCCGCGATGCCTGGCGAAGGATACAGCGGGACATTCAGATTCCGAGCGAATAACTCCAACGCCTGGTTGGATGATGGAATGACAAGGGATTGCAGCGGTGCCGACTGCAATACGGTGTCGATCTCACGTGCGATCGCCTGGTGAAGTCTTTCCAGGGCGGCTGTCGTTTTGGCCTCCGAGCCCGGTAGGAGCCGCCCGCCCATCTTGCTGGTCGTTCCTCTGGGAGGCGATTCAAGATCAAACAGGAAGCCAGTGTCGCTGCCATGCGCAAAATCATCCTTGAACTCAGGAAACTGATATAAGCGGCGAAGCACTGTGGCTAGGTTGAACCGGATACGTTGACGTTGCCCGCTATAGCGGGCGAAGCCAACCGGTTCTGAATCGTCCGTCGAAAGTGCGGCAACGAGTAATTCCGCGAGCCGGGAAAGCCAGATAGATGGCGTTCGGGTGCGCGCGGAAATACTGGCACCCCCAGTCAGGGGAACGTTCATGGGTCATGCTCCTTATCTTGGTAGGGACACCACTTCACCCGGTCGGAAGACCCATCCGGCGGGTGGTTAAAGGGGGTTGATGATCAAAGTTTATAACCCTTTCTTAATTCCGGTCACTTGATTATCCCGCTGACCAAGGTCATTTTCCGTGCTTTGAAGATCATCATCCGGCTTCTTGGAGGACGGCTGCACTATTAGTTAGCCTTGCCTATACAAAGGCACGTATGGATATCAGCACAACGCCGGCACAAAACGTACCGACGCTTGTCGTCGAAAGTTGGCTGTCGTGGTCGGACAGGCTTTTTCGCTTTTTAGCGTCTGGACGACACCCTGTAGCTCGGCTGCTCCAACGTACAACACCGGTCCCGACCAAGGGCTCGACACCGTAACCAGCCCGGTCGTTCGGTAATCGCAATCCGGACGCGGTAAACCGGGTTGCGATATTAATCCGCAAACTTCCTCTTTCGGCTTGCATATCCGCACTTCCCTGAGATTCTGACTCCGTGGTTTTTCACGCTGCTGCATTTATGGGACTTGTACTACGGAGACAAGATCGTGCAAACCGAGACCGAAAACAAATTTCTACGTTACCTCCCTCTTGACCGAGTCCACGTTCAACCGGGTTTCAATCCTCGTAAGCTCTTCGACGACGCGGAGTACCGCGAATTGACCGAATCGGTCCGGCAGAATGGCGTCCTCCAGCCCGTTGTGGTGCGTCCTATTCCAGATCGCCCCGACAACTACTGGATTGTCGCCGGAGAACGGCGTTACCGCGCTGCCAAAGATGCCAATCTCGTCTTGATTCCCGCTGCCGTTCGCGATCTGACTGACCACGAGGCGATGGTGGTCGCCACCATCGAGAACACGCAAAGGGCGAATATGTCGCCTGCGGAAGAAGCCGAGGCGGCCCGAACGGTGCTTATGGGCTGCGGCAACGATCGCCAGGAAGCGATGCGACTTCTGGGATGGAGCCAAAAGAAGTTTGAATCCCGTCTGCTCCTACTTCATGCAGACCCTGAGGTACTAGAGGCTTTGGCCCAACGCAAGATCAAGCTTGGACACGCGGAACTCCTATCGCAACTGCCGCGCGACTTCCAGACCGCGACGCTAGCGAAGATCATTGAGCATGGATATTCGGTTGCCGATCTTAGGGACCGGCTGGCGGCGTTTGCCCTTGACCTCTCCAAGGCCATCTTTGGCATTTCCGGGTGCGCCAACTGTCCCCATAACTCGACGATGCAGGCGAGCTTGTTCGAAGAGCACATAGCGTCCGGCAAATGCGCGAACCGCGAGTGCTTCCAGGCCAAAAGTCAGTCTGCTCTCGACGAGAAAAAACGCACTCTGTCCGAACAGTACGCGGTCGTCTACCTCGACACCGAGCGTCCGCCGAATTCCTATACGATCCTTTGCCAGCAAGGTCCCCAGGGCGTCGGGAAACACCAGTTCGAGCGCGGATGCCGCCAATGCGCCCATTATGGGGCACTGCTCATGACATCTCCTGATCGCCTGGGCGAGGTCAAGGAGGATTGCTGTTTTGACCTCGGCTGCCACCAGAAAAAAGTGGATGAGTACCGGGCGACTTCGAGTGTGGCCACGCAGGTTCGAAGGCAAGATCAGTCCGGGATGCCGTCGAGAACAACGGGCCGTATCGCGAAAGGCGCAACCGCCGCAAGCGGTACAGCCGACTCGGGCAATCCCAAGGCGAAAGCCGCCAGTGCCTCGGCGTTGCCGGGCAAAGTCGTCGAGGCGATCGAAACGTTTTATCGCACCCTGAGCGCGAAGATCGCGCCGGACGACCCAAGAGCCGTTCTATGCCTCGACACGTTTGCCCTGTACCGATTCCTCGCGGCCAGCGCCCCGAGCACACTGCTGCCCGACGCCATTCAGGACAAGGCATTGCACCTTACGAATCTCGACGCTTTCGTCAACGCCGTGTACCCGCTCGAACCCGGAGAACTCGTGGCGTTTCACCATCGGCTCTTGGTTCATTTGTTGAGCCGGCACGAAAAGACTTCGTCCTTCAACAACAAGCCTTTTGCCCGAGGCGCGGCGGCGCTGGTCAAGCACGCCGGGATCGATCTGAGCGACCACTTCGTGCTTGAGAGGGATTTTCTTGCGGCCTTTACCAAATCCGGCATGGAGGTGGTGCTGCGCGAAGCGGTCAATGATAGGAACGAGCGATTCGTGGAGTATTACGAGTCGCGTGACGAGAAGACCAAGTTCCCTACGTTGATAAAGAAAAAGACCAGCGAAATTCTCGACGAGGTTTTCGGGTGCGGGTTCGATTTCGGCGGCTTCGTGCCGAGTTGCGTTTCGGGATACCTGGGAGACGATAAGAGTAAGACTTCGAGCGAGCAGACGGCGACGGCCACGATGCCGGTGACCGCGGTGGCCAGCGCCCAGACCGAAGAATCTCGACCGCTTGGCCTGGAATGCGAAGACCAAGCACCCTCCGAATTCGAATACACCGAAGACCCCGAGGAATCCGCCGATGATTTTTGAAACTTTTGCCCAAATGCTCAGGCACGACGAGCGCATCCAGTTCACGGTCGCCCGCAAGGGCGACCAGTTGAGCGTCCTGGTGCAGCCGGTGCTACAAGGCGTGGCTGACGACAAGACCCCGGAACACGTCCAGTCCTTGCGAGCCGTGCTGTCCATGCCGCTGTACGTGGTAACCAGTGCGGCGTTGCTGGACCGGGACTTTCCGCGTTCCCTGGCGGAATTCGCCGGAGTTCGCGAAGCGGCTCACGGCGATCTGAAAAACGCCTTGGGCCGCATCAAGGAAGCCGGTAAACAGGCCCGCGTTGCCGCCGATAAGGCGACTCCCGCCGCCCAAGCACGGTCTGGCACTCGTTCGACCGACGAGTCCGCCGCCTCCGCGCCTGCCGAGAGTGCGGTGAACGTATCCGTTACCGACAAATCGCTTTTTTGAGGCCACTATGAGCACAGCAAATCCCACCGTTATTCGCCCCGTTCGGGTTTTCAAGATGGGCTCGGTCCGGCTGGCGGACCCCGCGCCCGATCTCTCGCCCATCGAAGCATTGCGCTTATATGCCCCATCCTATCCGCATCTGGCCCAGGCCGAACTCGCAGAGCCTCAACTGGTTGGTGAGGAATTGCACTATGCCGCCAAGCTCGAACCCGTCAAGACCAAAGGCTGACAAGAGCGGGTTGGCCATCCTCCGCCGATGGGGGAGCGAACCTCCCCCGGACCGAGAGAACGGCAAGCACGAGGACGACGAGACATGCTATCGATTCACTCTGAACCCGCCGAAACCCAGGCGGCAGGCGCTTACGGGCATCGATCCGGCCCGTCTGCCCCTAGTCTGAGCCTGTTCACACCGCCCCGGCTCGGCGTCGCGCTGGATGGATTGCTGGAAGAAGTTCGGGAACGGCGGGCCAGGGCCTATTTCGATGAGCACCGCCCCGGCATCGCCAGCCTCATTCTGCTGGCCCACGAAATGGGTGTGGTCTCGGAATGCGATATCGACCGCGCCGTTTCGGGAGGCTGGCAGAACGTCTACCGGCTGCATCGGGAGTCCCTTGGCCGCATCGCGGCCCATCTCGAAGCCCAGGCCCGCGCCATTGCCGGGACCGATCGGTCTCACGGTGATTTTGAATCGCTCGGCATGGCGCTGGAACGCCGGGATAGCGAGTTCCGGCTCCTGTTATGGTCCGGTTTCCGTTTCACGCAAGTCTCACTGAGCGATGTTCCCCGTGAACTGGGCCGGATGGTGTACGGCTGCCTCTGCTGGATCGTGAACCGGCTGGGCTTCGGACTGCTGGCTCAAAACGCGATGGATATGTGGTTCGACCTCGAAGAGGAATTGGCCGCTTACGAGGACTACCGAAAGGAGCATCCCGATGCCGACCACCGTCAGTTCGCACGTGAGGCGCTGACCACCGGCCTCTATCCGTTTTGCGAGTTTACGAACAACCTTGACGATTTGGTCCGTCGGTTGGATTTCCTGCGGTCCGTTTTGGACGAACGGGCGGACCGCTGGTGGGGCGATCCGCCCGACATGGCCGAAATCCGAGCGGCGGTCGTTCGATGGCGGCGTCGGTCGCCCGATTTGTATCACCATCCGTGGACAGGGTTCATCCGGCAAGCTGTCTTCGTCTGGAAAAGACTCCGGCATCGGAACACGGCTGAACCCGAGTCCTTTGCGGTCATCGACGACGAGTGCGATGAGGCGGAGGCGCCCCTGGACTACGCCCACATGGTGGGCTTCGGTATGTCCTGGGAAAGCGAGGTCGCCGAGGACTTCTACAACCAACTTTACCAAACCGGGGAGACACCGGTCTTGCGCCTGAAGCTGCACCCGGTTGCGATTTCCAAGGTTGCGGAGAAACTGGAATCAATAGCCCCGGCACGCGGGTTGTTGCGCTTGGCCGAAATGATCGAATGCTCTCAGGAATCCCAAAATGACGCACCACACTGATTTTTTCGCGGCTGGTCTCGCCAGTGAGCCAGCCATCTCACCGCGAAGCGCGTTACTGTTCCACAATACCGAGAACTTCGGTGGCGATTATTGGAGCGGACGCTGTGTCGCTTCACTGCACGAGTTGACCACCGACACGGACGGCGCGTCCGTCATCGGAGCCGGACGACTGCTGACCATGCGGGACATCGAAGCCCTCTTGCGATCCGTGCTCAAACAGCAAGGAGGAAGCATCGGAGTGCTGCCTGCCCAGGTACTATCGATTTCCGGGACACATCTGGCCTGGACCGTGCCCGCGCGGGTGCGACCGATGCTGTTCAATATGGCCGGGTCTCCCTTGAAGACGCTGGCGGTGCCGTGGCCGAGGCTCTTGCTGGTCGCCACCGCGAATGGACGTTTCGCAGTAGCCCCCTTGAGGGGGCGTGCTCGCCCCACGGCGAAGACCCGGCTCTACAACGCGCCGTTGATGAACGTAGGGTGTGACGGCGTGGTTTGTACAGGGACCGCGACTCTGCCCGGCGGGTGCGGCATCGAGGACATGGCGGGTTGGGAAGCGGTACTGTTCGATACCGCGTTTTCCCACGTCAATAACCGATTGACGCTATTCCAGGAGAACGACGCGCCCGTGGATGACAGGACGCACTTTCGATTCTGGGCTGCCCTGGCCAGGAAGAAGGTTGAAACGTTCCCCGTCGAGCGATTGGTGCCGATGGGCATGACCGTCGATGAATTTATTCGGACGCATGCCCGATGACTCCGCAAGAACATTTGTTGGTCTGTTTGATCCGTCTGCGCGTCAGACCCCGCCGTTCAGGGCGGGGAAGGATAGCGCGGCGTTGAGCGGACGCAATGTCGGCGGAACGCCAAGGAGAGGCTTAAGGATTTTTTAAATTAGCACATCATGAATGTCGTTCAGCGCGCCTACCGCTATCGTTTTTATCCGACTGCAGAACAGGAAACCATCCTGTCGCAAACGTTCGGGTGCGCCAGGTTCGTATACAACCA
>Ga0268289_100076_pt1 | contig 55263 bp, 63 predicted proteins | sample MetspNORM_FD_191340 | JGI IMG/M metagenome (GOLD analysis project Ga0268289, IMG submission 191340) | Soil microbial communities from San-Diego area, Southern California, United States - Methylocaldum sp. NOR-M | ecosystem: Environmental > Terrestrial > Soil > Desert | place: USA: California... | reverse complement strand
ACGGTGGATTGGGTCGCGGACTGGATCGCGGCGATCTTGGCGGCGATGTCGTCGGTGGCGCGCGCGGTCTGGTTGGCGAGGGACTTCACTTCCTGCGCGACGACGGCGAAGCCGCGGCCCGCGTCGCCGGCGCGCGCGGCTTCGATCGTGGCGTTGAGCGCAAGCAGGTTGGTCTGTCCGGCGATGTCGCGGATCAGGCCGAGGATCGATTCGATCGACTTGGCGTGGTCGCTCAAGGTTTCGGACATGCCGACCGCCGCACCCGCCTGGCCCGAGGCGCGGGTGGCGATCTCGGCCGCAGCCTCGACCTCGCCGCGCGCATCCTCGATCGCCCGGATCAACCCCGCCGCCGTCTGCGCCGCCTCGCGCATCGCCACGGCGGACTGCTCGGCGGCCGCCGCGACCTCGCTCGCCTTGCCCAGCATCCCGCGCGCGAGCATCGAGGCCCGGCCGCGCTGGTCGCGCAGCACCTCGCCTTCATGGAGCGCATTGTCGACCAGGGTCACGATGCCGTCGCGAAATTCGGCAGTGAGGTGGTCGCGGCCCTGCTGCGCACTGTGCTCCCGATAGGCATTGTAGAGTGCGACCGTCACCTCGCCTTCGAGCGCGGAAAGGCGCATCAGCGTGTCGATCAGCGTCGGCAGTTCGGTGTCGTTGCGATCGACGCGCGCCATCAGCGAATCGAGTGCGGCGCGATCGCTGGCGTTGATCATCGACAAGAGCGCCATCGGGGATACGTTCGCCGCATAGGCGGCAGCGACCGAGCGTTCGACCGATTCGACCCAGGCGCGGCCATAGGTATCGAGGAAACGGCTCTTCAGAAAAACGATGCCGAGATCGACCATCTTCTCGGTCTCGTGCGGCGCCCAGATGCGATCGTCTGCGAAACAGCGCAGCCATTGCTGCCAATATGCGTCGGAGATCGCGCGGATGTCGGGCTCGATCAGACCCCATACCTTCTTGCTCGCCGCGGCCAGCGAGCCGTCATAGTCGAACACCCTCAATCGTGCGCCGAGATCGATGCTGGCAGCAAGCGTTCCGGGAGCCGGGAGATTGCCATTGTCCACGTGCGACGTCTCCGAAGAATCAGATCGCCCGCCCATCCAGGCGGGTTGATGGCCGAGGCTTAGGTCGATTTGGTTAAGAGCCGGTTAGGCAGCGGCACGATGTTGCTCGCGGCTTGCATCGCGCACCGCGAGGACTAATACGGCGCCATCATCGAACGAGGGACCAGGGTCTTGGCCACGCAGCTTGGGCGTACGCGCCCGCTATCACCACATTTGCAGATCTGGAGATGGGGGCCGCACATGCTGGTCTCGATCCTCCACCGCGCGACCGGCGACGGCATGGCGCTGGTCGGCACCTGCCTGTTCGTGTGGTGGCTCGCCGCGCTCGCCGCCGGGCCGGACGCCTATGCGGTGTTCGTCGACACCTTCACCTATGCGAACGGTAGCCTCAACGCGCTCGGCTATATCTTCGGGATCGGGTTGAGCTGGGCGTTCTTCCAGCACATGGCGAGCGGCATCCGCCACCTCGTGCTCGATACCGGCGCGGGCTTCGAGCTCAAGATCAATAGAAGGTTCGCGCTGCTGACGATGGTGTTCTCGGTCCTCGCGACCGTCGCCTTCTGGGCGTATCTGCTGGCGGGGAAATAAGATGGGCGACGGCACCTCAATCGGCCGCGTGCGCGGCCTGGGCAGCGCCAAGGAAGGCACGCATCACTGGTGGCATCAGCGGCTGACCGCGGGCGGCAATCTGCTGCTCGTCCTGTGGTTCGTCTTCTCGATCGCGCGATTGCCGGCTTATGACCATGCGACGCTGATCGACTGGATCGCCTCGCCCTGGGTCGCGCTTCCCCTCATCCTGCTCGTCGCCTCGGTTTTCTATCATTTCCGCCTCGGCCTCCAGGTGCTGATCGAGGATTACGACCACGGCCCCGGCCGGATCGCGTGGATCGTGCTGCTCAACCTGTTCACGATCGTCGGTGCGGCGATCGCCATCTTCTCGATCCTCAGGATCGCCTTCACCGGAGCGCCCGCCTAATGCCCGCCGCCTACAAGATCATCGATCACAGCTACGACGCGGTGGTGGTCGGCGCGGGCGGATCGGGCCTGCGCGCGACGATGGAATGCGCGCAGAACGGCCTCAAGACCGCGTGCATCACCAAGGTGTTCCCGACGCGCAGTCACACCGTCGCGGCGCAGGGCGGCATCGCCGCGAGCCTCGGCAACATGGGCCCGGACCACTGGACCTGGCACATGTACGACACCGTCAAGGGATCGGACTGGCTGGGCGATCAGGACGCGATCGAATATCTGTGCCGCGAGGCGCCGGCGGCCGTCTACGAGCTCGAACATGCCGGCGTGCCCTTCAGCCGCACCGAGGAAGGCAAGATCTACCAACGCCCCTTCGGCGGCATGATGCAGAACATGGGCGAAGGCCCGCCCGCGCAGCGCACCTGCGCCGCGGCGGACCGCACGGGGCACGCGATGCTCCACGCGCTCTACCAGCAGAGCCTGAAATACGACGCCGACTTCTACGTCGAATATTTCGCGCTCGACCTGATCATGGAAGACGGCGCGTGCCGGGGCGTGATCGCGCTCTGCCTCGAGGACGGGAGCATCCACCGCTTCCGCAGCCATGCCGTGGTGCTTGCGACCGGCGGCTACGGTCGCTGCTATTTCTCGGCGACATCGGCGCATACCTGCACCGGCGACGGCGGCGGTATGGCGCTGCGCGCCGGCCTCGCGCTCCAGGACATGGAGTTCGTCCAGTTCCACCCGACCGGCATCTACGGCGCGGGCGTGCTGATTACCGAGGGCGCGCGCGGCGAGGGCGGCTACCTGACGAACAGCGAGGGCGAGCGCTTCATGGAGCGCTACGCACCGTCGGCCAAGGATCTCGCCAGCCGCGACGTCGTCTCGCGCTCGATGGCGATGGAAATCCGCGAAGGGCGCGGCGTGGGCAAGGAGAAGGATCACATCTTCCTTCACCTCGACCATATCGACCCCAAGGTGCTGCACGAGCGGCTGCCCGGCATCACCGAGACCGGCAAGATCTTCGCCGGCGTCGATCTGACGCGCCAGCCGCTGCCTGTCGTACCGACCGTTCATTACAACATGGGCGGCATCCCGACCAATTATCACGGCGAGGTCGTGCAGCTTCGCGGCGGCGATCCCGATGCGGTGGTGCCGGGCCTGTTCGCGGTGGGCGAGGCGGCGTGCGTCTCGGTCCACGGCGCCAACCGGCTGGGTTCGAACTCGCTGATCGACCTCGTGGTGTTCGGCCGCGCGACCGGCAAGCGCATCGCCGAGACCGTCAAGCCCAACACCCCGCACAATCCGTTGCCCAAGGCGTCGGAGGAACTAGCGCTCGGCCGGCTCGACCATTTCCGTAACGCGAACGGCGGGTCGCCCACCGCCGACGTGCGCGTCGAGATGCAGAAGACGATGCAGAAGCACGCCGCCGTGTTCCGCAACGACGAGCTGCTGGGCGAAGGCGTCGAAGCGATTGCCAAGGTCTACCAGCGGATGCAGGACGTACATGTCACCGACCGCAGCCTGATCTGGAACACCGATCTGGTCGAGACGCTCGAGCTCGACAATCTGATCGCGCAGGCGGTGGTGACGATGAATTCGGCCGCCAACCGCAAGGAAAGCCGCGGCGCGCACGTCAACGAGGATTACCCCGAGCGCGACGACAAGCACTGGATGAAGCATACGATCATCAGCTTCGACGGCTGGGGTGGCAAGGACGGCACGACGAACATCGAATATCGCCCGGTGCACGATTACACGCTCACCGACGACATCGACTATATCGTACCGAAGAAGCGGGTGTATTGATCCGCGCGATCGATCCCCTTCTCATTCCACGGGAATTTTGACATGGCCCAGTTCACCCTGCCCAGGAACAGCACGATCAAGAAGGGCAAGGATTATAAGGCGAGCGGCGGTGCGACGCGCGTGAAGCGGTTCAAGATTTATCGCTACGATCCGGATACAGGCGAGAATCCGCGCTACGACACGTTCGAGGTCGATCTCGACGAGTGCGGGCCGATGGTGCTCGACGCGCTGATCAAGATCAAGGCCGAGCACGATTCGTCGCTCACCTTCCGCCGCTCGTGCCGCGAAGGCATCTGCGGATCGTGCGCGATGAACATGGAAGGCAAGAACGGGCTCGCCTGCACCACCGCGATCGAGGATCTGAAGGGCGAGATCCGCATCACGCCGCTGCCGGCGATGGACGTGATCAAGGATCTGGTGCCCGATTTCACGCATTTCTACGCGCAATATGCCTCGATCAAGCCGTGGCTGCAGACGGTGACGCCGCCGCCCGCGGGCAAGGAGCGGTTGCAGAGCCCCGAACAGCGCGAGCAGCTCGACGGGCTCTACGAATGCATCCTGTGCGCGTGCTGCTCGACCTCGTGTCCGAGCTATTGGTGGAATCAGGACAAGTTCCTGGGGCCGGCGATCCTGCTTCAGGCGTATCGCTGGCTCGCCGACAGCCGCGACGAGATGACCGGCGAGCGGCTCGATGCGCTCGAAGACCCGTTCCGCCTCTATCGCTGCCACACGATCATGAATTGCGCGAACGTCTGCCCCAAGGGATTGAACCCCGCCAAGGCGATCGCCGAGATCAAGAAGATGGAAGCCGAGCGGGTTCTGTAAATCCATTCCTTCGCCGGAGTGGTCCAATTTGAGCGAAGCTTCCTTCATCCTTGCCGAGTCTGCCGATCATCCCGGCTGGATGACATGGGCGCTTTCGGACTCCACGCGCTTCAACAGCCTGCTCGGCCCCTTCCTGCTCCGCATGGAAAACGGTGCGGCGCGCGTGCGGATGACGCCGCGGCACGAGCATTCGAACCTGCAGGACAATCTCCACGGCGGTGCGCTGCTCGCCTTCATCGACATCGCCTTGTTCGCCGCCTCGCGCGGGTTCGGCGTGATCGAGGCGGGCACCGCGGTGACGCTCGATCTGTCGGTGCAGTTCATCGGCGCGGGCAAGGTGGGCGCACCGATCGAAGCACAGGTCGAGCTGCTGCGCGAGACCGGGCGGCTGCTGTTCCTGCGCGGGCTCGTGGTGCAGGGGGACGGCAAGGTCGCGAGCTTTTCGGGTACGATCAGGAAGCCGACGCGGCGATGAGCACCGTTCTCGCCCGATACGAAGCGCTGGTCGCGGCCGGCGAGTTGCGCCCCGATGCCGAGCAAGCCGCTGCCGCGCGTCGGCTCGATGCGCTCGCGGCCGAACTCGAGGCGAGCCCGCGCCGGGGCAGCGTGCTGTGGCGCGCGCTCGGCCGCCAGCTCGAGGCGCCCCGGGGTGTCTATCTCTGGGGCGGAGTGGGGCGCGGCAAATCGATGTTGATGGATCTGTTCTTCGGCTGCCTCGCCATCCAGCGCAAACGCCGCGTCCATTTCCACGAATTCATGCTCGAGGTGCATGGCCGCCTCGCCAAGGAACGCAAGAAAGAGGCGGGCGATCCGATCCCGCCGGTCGCGCGCGCGCTGACCGAGGATGCGCGGCTGCTCGCCTTCGACGAGATGGTGGTCAACAATTCGGCCGACGCGATGATCCTCTCACGCCTGTTCACCGCGATGTGGGAGCGCGGGATGACCGTCGTCGCGACCTCGAACCGGCCACCGCACGATCTCTACAAGAACGGCCTCAACCGCGAGCATTTCCTGCCCTTCATCGATCTGATCGACGCGAAAACCGACGTGTTGCCGCTCAATGGACCGGTCGATTACCGGCTCGATCGGCTGGGGCGGATGGACACCTGGCTCGTCCCCAACGGGCCGGTCGCCACGCAGGCACTGTCCGATGCCTTCTTCCGCCTCACCGATTATCCGGTCGAGGATCGCGCGCACGTGCCGAGCGAGGACATTCCCGTGCCCGGCGGCCGCACGCTGCATGTGCCCAAGAGCCTGAAGGGCGTCGCGGTGTTCTCGTTCAAGCGGCTGTGCGGCGAGGCGCGCGGTGCAGCGGATTATCTCGCGATCGCGCGGCGTTATCACACCGTCATTCTGGTCGGCATTCCGGTCATGGGGCCGGAGAGCCGCAACGAGGCGGCGCGGTTCGTGACGTTGATCGATGCGCTCTACGAGCACAAGGTCAAGCTGCTCGCCGCCGCCGATGCCGAGCCGGCCGCGCTTTACCCCACGGGCGACGGCACGTTCGAGTTCGAGCGGACGGTGAGCCGACTCGAGGAGATGCGCTCCGCCGACTATCTCGCCGAGGGCCACGGCGCCGCCTGAGGCTGGACGTGGGCGTCCGAGCCGCATAGCTTCACAGCAACAGAGGAGGGGCGCATGGCGGCGTGGTGGCGGCGAATTCTGTTAGCGGTAACGCTGATATTGGCGCCCGGAATGGCGAGTGCGCAGCCGGTGGCGCCCGTCCATCCTGTGCTCGCGAGCGGCGACCTGCGCGCGCACCGCGATCTCTCGGGCCTCTGGCATTATTCGGTCGATCCGTATCGCGACGGCACGGCTGGGTTCCACGGCGGCGATCCCGGGCTCGGCCACCGCCGATACGACACCACTGACGTCGCCGCCGCGATGCGCGACGATCCGGGCGCGCTCTACGAATATGACATGGCGCGCAGCCCCACCGCGACCCTGCCGTCGTCGTGGCTGACGCACGATGTGACGATGCGGCATTATCAGGGGCTCGTCTGGTATCAGCGTACTTTCCAGGCCGACCCCAAGCCGAGCGAGCGGCAGTTCCTGCGCTTCGGCGCGGTCAATTATCGTGCGCGCGTCTTCGTGAACGGCAAGCCCGTCGGCGCGCACGAAGGCGGCTTCACCACCTTCGCCTTCGAGGTGACAGGGCTGGTGAAGAAGGGCGAGAACCAGATCACCGTCGGCGTCGATTCCGACCGCAGCGACACCGATCTGCCGCCGCCCGTCACCGATTGGGAGACCTATGGCGGCATCACCCGCGCGGTGACGCTGGTGACGACGCCCGCGCTCTATGTCGACGATGCCTGGGTGCGGCTGACGCGCGATGGGCGGATCGCGGTGGACGCCATGCTCGACGGCGAGGGCGCCGCCGGACACGCGCTGACGCTTGCGATTCCCGAACTCGGCCTGAGGCTGGAAGGCAAAGCCGATGCGCAGGGCCGCTGGTCGGCGAGCGTGCCCCCGCCCGCCGCACTCGAACGCTGGTCGCCCGAGACGCCGCGGCTCTACGATGTCACCATCACCGCGGGCGACGATGTCTGGAAGGATCGCATCGGCTTCCGCACGATCGCGGTGCGCGGCGACGACATCCTGCTCAACGGCAAGCCGATCTGGCTCGCGGGCATCGCGCTCCACGAGGAGGAGTTCGGCGCCGACCCTACGCGCGCGATCACGCCCGAGGCGGCGCGCGCATTGCTCACCGAGATCAAGCAGGGGCTCCACGGCAATTACGTCCGTCTCGCGCACTATCCGCATTCGGAGGTGACGACGCGGATGGCCGACGAGCTGGGGCTGCTCGTCTGGAGCGAAATCCCGATCTACTGGCGCGTGGCGTTCGATAATTCGCAGACGCTCGCCACCGCGCGCCACATGCTCGCCGAGGAGATCCTGCGCGACCGCAACCGCGCCTCGATCGCGATCTGGAGCGTCGGCAACGAGACCCCCGTCAGCGATGCGCGCAACACGTTCCTGGCGACGCTCGCCAAGGACGCGCACGCGCTCGACGACACACGGCTGGTCTCGGCGGCGCTGCTCGTCGGCCGCAAGCAGGAGGGTGGCACGAGCGTTTTCACCATCGACGACCCGCTGATTCCCTCGCTCGATGTCATGGCGGTCAACACCTATAACGGCTGGTACACGCCCGATGCGTTGAAGGACTTGCCGTCCTTCGTCTGGCGCTCGGCCTACAAGAAGCCGCTCCTCTTCTCCGAACTCGGCGCCGGTGCGCTCGCGGGCGAGCACGATCCGGCGCGCACGCACAAGTTCAGCGAGGAATTCCAGGCGGATTATTATCGCTATACGTTGCAAATGGCCGCGAAGATCCCGTTCCTGCGCGGCATGTCGCCATGGGTGCTCAAGGATTTCCGGTCGCCGCGGCGCCAGCATCCGGTCTACCAGCAGGGCTGGAACCGCAAGGGGCTCCTGTCCGAGACGGGGGTGCGCAAGCAGGCGTTCGATGTGCTCGCGGATTATTACGCGGGGGTCGAAGCGGCGCACTGACGCTCTATTGCTATTACGAACGATATGCAATAATAATCCTCGACTCCTCCGCTTTACGGGTTGCCCCGGGGCGGCAAAGCGCCTAAGTCGCGCTCGATTTCGCGCGGGCGAAGCTCTTGCCGGCGCATTGCTCCGGAGGAGACATATGGCTCGCAAGAAGATCGCGCTGATCGGCGCCGGGATGATCGGCGGCACGCTCGCCCACCTCGCCGCGATGAAGGAACTGGGCGACATCGTCCTGTTCGACATCGCCGAGGGCATTCCGCAGGGCAAGGCGCTCGATCTCGCGCAGGCGGGCCCGCCCGAGGGCTTCGACGCCAAACTCAAGGGCACCAACGATTACGCCGACATCGCCGGCGCCGACGTGTGCATCGTCACCGCCGGCGTGCCGCGCAAGCCCGGCATGAGCCGCGACGACCTGCTCGACATCAATTTGAAGGTGATGAAGTCGGTCGGCGAGGGCATCAAGGCGCACGCCCCCGACGCCTTCGTGATCTGCATCACCAACCCGCTCGACGCGATGGTGTGGGCGCTGCGCGAATATTCGGGCGTGCCGCACGACAAGATCGTCGGTATGGCGGGCGTGCTGGACAGCTCGCGCTTCCGCCACTTCCTCGCCGAGGAATTCGACGTCTCGGTCGAGGACGTCACCGCCTTCGTGCTCGGTGGCCATGGCGACACGATGGTCCCGGTGGTCGAATATTCGACCGTCGCGGGCATCCCCGTCCCCGACCTGATCAAGATGGGCTGGTCCACGCAGGAGCGGATCGATGCGATCGTCCAGCGCACCCGCTCGGGTGGCGGCGAGATCGTCGGCCTCTTGAAGACCGGCAGCGCCTTCTACGCGCCGGCGACCAGCGCGATCGTGATGGCCGAGAGCTACCTCAAGGACAAGAAGCGCCTGCTTCCCTGCGCGGCGCACCTTTCGGGCGAGTATGGCGTCGACGACCTCTATGTCGGCGTGCCGATCGTGATCGGCGCGAACGGTGTCGAGCGGGTCGTTCAGATCGAATTGAAGGGCGAGGCAAAGGCCAATTTCGACAAGTCGGTCGAGGCGGTGAAGGAGCTGTTGGTCGCCTGCAAGGGTATTGATGAGAGCTTGAAGTAAGCTGTTCCCCGGCGAAGGCCGGGGTCCAGTTGGGAGAGCGTCGAAGTGGAAAAAGCTGGCTTCGTCTACATCATGGCGAGCCGGCGCAATGGAACGATTTACATCGGTGTGACGAGCGATCTGCCCAAGCGCATCTGGACGAGCGATCTGCCCAAGCGCATCTGGGAGCATCGCAACGACATCGTTGAAGGTTTCACGAAGAAATATCGCTGTCACGCGCTGGTTTGGTTCGAAGCGCATGACAGCATTGAATCAGCACGGCAGCGTGAGCTGCAAATGAAGGAATGGAAGCGAGCCTGGAAGTTGCGGGAGATCGAAGGGCTGAACCCCGATTGGGAAGACCTGTACGATCGTATCGCGCTGCCATGAGCGTTTCGTAACTGGACCCCGGCCTTCGCCGGGGAACTAGGAGTCCGAATGAGCATCCTCGTCGACAAGAATACCAAGGTCATCACCCAGGGCATGACCGGGGAGACCGGCAGCTTCCATACCCAGGCGGCGCTCGATTACGGCACGCAGATGGTCGGGGGCGTGACGCCGGGCAAGGGTGGACAGACGCATATCGGGCTGCCGGTGTTCGATACCGTCGCCGAGGCAAAGGCGAAGACCGGCGCCGATGCGAGCGTGATCTACGTGCCGCCGCCCTTTGCCGCGGATTCGATCCTCGAGGCGATCGACGCCGAGATTCCGCTGATCGTGTGCATCACCGAAGGCATTCCGGTGCTCGACATGGTCAAGGTCAAGCGCGCGCTCTCGGGCTCCAAGTCGCGGCTGATCGGGCCGAACTGCCCGGGCGTGCTGACGCCGGGCGAGTGCAAGATCGGCATCATGCCGGGCTCGATCTTCTCGAAGGGCTCGGTCGGCGTCGTCAGCCGTTCTGGCACGCTCACCTACGAGGCGGTGTTCCAGACGACCAATGCGGGGCTGGGGCAGACCACCGCAGTCGGGATCGGCGGCGATCCGGTCAACGGCACCAATTTCATCGACGTGCTCGAATTGTTTCTCGCCGACGACGCCACCAAGTCGATCATCATGATCGGCGAGATCGGCGGCTCGGCCGAGGAAGAGGCCGCGCAGTTCCTGAAGGACGAGGCCAAGCGCGGGCGCAAGAAGCCGATGGCGGGCTTCATCGCCGGCCGCACCGCGCCTCCCGGGCGCCGCATGGGCCATGCCGGCGCGATCGTCTCGGGCGGCCAGGGCGGCGCCGAGGACAAGATCGCCGCGATGGAATCGGCCGGCATCAAGGTGGCGGACAGCCCCAGCGAGCTGGGCTCGACGCTGGTCGAGGTGTTGAAGGGTTAATCCTTCTCCCCGTGGGAGAAGGATACGGAGCCTTATCGGCGCAGCCGATTAGGCGAAGTTGGATGAGGGTGACTGGACAAGGCATCACCTCACCCTCACCCTCCCATCGCTGACGCGATGGGCCCCTCCCTCTCCCGATGGGAGAGGGGTTTGAGGAATGAAGTCATGGGTTACGAAGGCCAGGATTTCAGCGAGATCGCGGGCGGCGTCAGCCCCGCGTTCGTCGAGACGCTCTACAAGCGTTTCAAGGCCGATCCGGCGAGCGTCGAGGAAGGCTGGCGGCATTGGTTCGAGGGGCTCGAATCGACCGTCACCGGCCCGAGCTGGCAGCAGCCCGCATGGCCGCTGACCTCCACCGACGACCTCACTTCGGCGCTCGATCCGACGCAGAGCGAATCCGCGCCCAAACCGGTCAAGGGCGGCAAGCCCGCGCCGACCGCCGCTGCCGCACCCGTCAGCCAGGACGCGATCGTCAAGGCCGCCGACGCCTCGATCCGCGCGATGATGCTGATCCGCACCTATCGCGTGCGCGGGCATCTCGCCGCCAATCTCGATCCGCTTGGTCTCTCGCATCACGAGATGCCGGAGGATCTGCGGACCGAATATCACGGCTTCGACGACAGCGAGCTCGACGAGAAAATCTATCTCGGCGGCACGCTCGGCCTGCAATATGCCACGCTGCGCGAGATCGTGAGCATCCTGCGCCGCAATTATTGCGGCAATGTCGGCCTCGAATACATGCACATCTCCGATGTCGAGGAACGCCGCTTCCTCCAGGAGCGCATGGAGGGCAAGGACAAGGTGATCGAGTTCACCCGCGAGGGTAAGGAAGCGATCCTCGCCAAGGTGATCGAGGCCGAGCAATACGAGAAGTTCCTCGGCAAGAAATATGTCGGCACCAAGCGCTTCGGGCTCGACGGCGGCGAGAGCATGATCCCCGCGCTCGAAAGCGTCATCAAATATGGCGGCCAATACGGCGTGCGCGAGATCGTGTTCGGCATGGCGCATCGGGGCCGCCTGAACGTGCTCGCCAACGTGATGGGCAAGCCCTACCGCGCGATCTTCCACGAATTTTCGGGCGGCTCGTCCAATCCCGAGGATGTCGGCGGATCGGGCGACGTGAAGTACCACCTCGGCACCTCGACCGACCGCGAGTTCGACGGGATCAGCGTCCACATGTCGCTGGTCGCGAACCCCTCGCACCTCGAGGCGGAAGATCCGGTCGTTCTCGGCAAGACCCGCGCGATCCAGACGATCGCGGGCGATCTCGCCGAGCATATCGGCTCGCTCCCGGTGCTGATCCACGGCGACGCGGCGTTCGCGGGGCAGGGGATCGTCTGGGAATGCTTCGGCTTCTCGGGGCTCCCGGGCTATAACACCGGCGGCTGCATCCACTTCGTCATCAACAACCAGATCGGCTTCACGACGAGCCCGAAGTTCGCGCGTTCCTCGCCTTATCCATCGGACGTGGCGAAAGGTGTCCAGGCGCCGATCTTCCACGTCAACGGCGACGACCCGGAGGCGGTCACCTTCGCGTGCAAGATGGCGATCGAGTTCCGCCAGAAATTCCACCGCGACATCGTGATCGACATGTGGTGCTACAGGCGGTTCGGCCACAACGAAGGCGACGAGCCGAGCTTCACCCAGCCGCTGATGTACAAGGCGATCAAGAAGCATCCGGGCGTCGCCGAAATCTACGGCCGCCGACTGATCGAGGAAGGCGTGGTCGACCAGGCGTGGATCGACGAGCGCATCAAGCAGTTCACCACGCTGTTCGAGGGCGAGTTCGAGGCGGGGCAGAGCTATCTGCCCAACAAGGCGGACTGGTTCGCGGGCCGCTGGTCGGGGCTGCACGCGCCCGCCGATGCCGAGACCGCGCGCCGCAACGTCGAGACGGGCATCGACAAGAAATTGTTCGATGCGCTCGGCCGCACGCTGACGACGGTGCCGGACAGCATCCAGATCCACAAGACGCTGGGCCGCGTGCTCGACGCCAAGCGCGAGATGTTCGCTACGGGCGAGCATTTCGACTGGGCGACCGGCGAGGCGCTGGCGTTTGGCTCGCTGCTCTCCGAAGGCTATGGCGTGCGTCTGTCGGGCCAGGATTCGGGGCGCGGCACCTTCTCGCAGCGCCATGCGGTGTGGGTCGACCAGACCGACGAGCACAAATATGTGCCGCTCGACCATGTCGAGCATGGCCGCTTCGAGGTGCTCGACAGTCCCTTGAGCGAATATGGCGTGCTCGGCTTCGAATACGGCTATGCGCTCGCCGACCCCAAGACTTTGGTGCTGTGGGAAGCGCAGTTCGGCGATTTCGCCAACGGCGCGCAGATCATGATCGATCAGTTCATCGCCGCGGGCGAGGCCAAGTGGCTGCGCGCCAACGGGCTCGTGCTGTTGCTGCCGCACGGCTATGAAGGGCAGGGGCCCGAGCACAGCTCGGCGCGGCTCGAACGCTATCTGCAGTTGTGCGCGCAGGACAATATGCAGGTCGCGAACTGCACCACGCCGGCCAATTATTTCCACCTGCTGCGCCGGCAGATGCACCGCAGCTTCCGCAAACCGCTGATCATCATGACGCCCAAGTCGCTGCTCCGGCACAAGATGGCGGTATCGAAGGCGGAGGATTTCCTCGGCGACAGCCATTTCCGCCGCATCCTCTCCGATCCCTCGGCGCCGGCGGACAAGGACACCAAGCGGCTGGTGCTGTGCTCGGGCAAGGTCGCCTACGATCTCATGGAAGCGCGCGATGCCGCGGGCGACAAGAACACCCAGATCGTCCGGATCGAGCAGCTCTATCCCTTCCCGGGCGAACCGCTCACGGCGCGCCTCAAGAAGATGCCCAATCTCGAGGACGTGGTGTGGGCGCAGGAAGAGCCGAAGAACAACGGCGCCTGGTTCCTCGCCGAGCCGTTCATCGAACAAAGCCTCGCCGACGCCAAGGTGCCGGTCGCGCGCGCGCGTTATGCCGGTCGCACCGCGGCGGCGTCGCCCGCGACCGGGCTGATGAAGCGGCACCAGATGGAGCAGAGCGCGTTGGTGGCCGAGGCGCTGGGCCACAATGTCCGCGAGGAGATCAGGCGGAAGCGCAAGGCTTGAGTTTCACGTCACTCCAGCGAAAGCTGGAGTCTCCCGATTACTGAAAGACCCCAGTGTTCGCTGGGGTGGCGAGGTAGAGAATGACCGAAGTCAAAGTCCCCACTCTGGGCGAATCGATCACCGAAGCCACGCTCGGCGAATGGCTCAAGCAACCCGGCGACGCGGTTGCGGTCGACGAGCCGATCGCCAGCCTCGAGACCGATAAGGTGTCGGTCGAGGTGCCCTCGCCGGTCGCCGGCGTGATGGGCGCGCACAAGGTCGCGGTGGGCGAGACGGTCGAGGTCGGCGCGGTGATCGGCTCGGTCGAGGAAGGCGACGCCGCCAAGGCCGCCCCGGCACCCGCGGCGAGCCCCGCGCCCGCACCGACGCCGGCGCCTCAGGCCGAGCAGGCACCGCCTCCCGCCGCTACGCCGCCTGCGCCCGCCGATAATGTCGAGGCCGCCGCGCTCTCGCCGTCGGTGCGCCGTGCGGTGCTCGAATATGGCGTCGATCCCGCGACGATCACCGGCACCGGCAAGGACGGCCGCATCACCAAGGACGATGTCGTCGCCGCCGCGCAGAAGGGCAGCGCGGCCGCGCCGGCGGCTGCACCGACTCCGGCCGCCGCTGCGCCTGCTGCGGGCGGCGCGCGCAAGGAAGAGCGCGTCCGCATGACGCGCGTGCGCCAGACGATCGCCCGCCGCCTCAAGGAAGCGCAGAACACCGCGGCGATGCTCACCACGTTCAACGACGTGGACATGACCGCGGTGATCGAGGCGCGCACCAAGTACAAGGAATTGTTCGAGAAGAAGCATGGCGTCCGGCTCGGCTTCATGGGCTTCTTCGCCAAGGCGGCGTGCCTCGCGCTCAAGGACGTGCCGAGCGTCAACGCCGCGATCGACGGCGACGAGATCGTCTATCACGATTATGCCGACATCTCGGTCGCGGTATCGGCACCGCAGGGCCTCGTCGTGCCGGTGGTGCGCGATGCCGACCAGCTCTCGGTTGCCGATATCGAACGCACGATCGGCGATTTCGGCAAGCGCGCCAAGGACGGCACGCTCAAGATGGAGGAGATGAAGGGCGGCACCTTCACCATCTCCAACGGCGGCGTGTTCGGCTCGCTGCTCTCGACCCCGATCATCAACCCCCCGCAATCGGCGGTGCTGGGCCTTCACCGCATCGAGGACCGCCCCGTGGTCCGCGACGGCGAGATCGTGATCCGTCCGATGATGTACCTCGCGCTCAGCTACGACCACCGCCTGGTCGACGGCCGCGAGGCGGTGACCTTCCTCGTTGCCTTGAAGAACGCGATCGAGGATCCGACGCGGATTTTGATCGACCTGTAATCATCCCTATGTTCCCCGGCGAAGGCCGGGGCCCAGCATCGGGCCGGCCGTAACTGGACCCCGGCCTTCGCCGGGGAACGGAGAATTTATGGCTGAATACGACTATGACGTCCTCGTGATCGGCGCCGGGCCGGGCGGCTATGTCGCGGCGATCCGCGCGGCGCAGTTGGGGCTGAAGACCGCCTGCGCGGAAAGCCGCGAGACGCTGGGCGGCACCTGCCTCAACGTCGGCTGCATTCCCTCCAAGGCGATGCTCCACGCGTCCGAATATTTCGAGGCGGCCGCCGGCGGCGCGATGGCCAAGCTCGGCATCAAGGTCACGCCCGAGCTCGATCTCGACACGATGCACGGCCAGCGCAAGGACGCGGTCAAGCAGCTCACCGGCGGGATCGAGTTCCTGTTCAAGAAGAACAAGGTGACGTGGCTCAAGGGCAAGGCGTCGTTCGAGGACGCGCATACCGTTTCGGTCGGCAAGGAGAAGGTGACCGCGAAGAATATCGTCATCGCGACCGGCTCGTCGGTGACGCCGCTCCCGGGCGTCGAGATCGACCAGAAGGTAGTGGTCGATTCGACAGGCGCGCTCGAGCTGCCCAAGGTGCCCGAGCACATGGTGGTGATCGGCGGCGGCGTGATCGGGCTCGAGCTCGGCAGCGTGTGGCGGCGGCTCGGCGCGAAGGTGACCGTCGTCGAATTCCTCGACCAGATCCTCCCCGGCTTCGACGGCGAGGTCCGCAAGGAAGCCAACAAGATCTTCAAGAAGCAGGGCGTCGAATTCAAGCTCGGCACCAAGGTCACCGGCGTTGCGGTCAAGGGCAAGAAGGCGACGATCACCGTCGAGCCCGCGAAGGGCGGCGAGGCGGAGACGATCACCGCCGATTGCGTGCTGGTGTCGATCGGGCGGCGTCCCAACATCGATGGGCTCGGGCTCAACAAGATCGGGCTGGAGACCAACCAGCGCGGGCAGATCGAGACCGACCACGATTTCGCGACCAAGGTTGCCGGCGTGTGGGCGATCGGCGACGTCATCCCCGGCCCGATGCTCGCGCACAAGGCCGAGGACGAGGGCATCGCGGTGGCTGAGAACATCGCCGGGCAGACCGGCATCGTGAACCACGATGTGATTCCGAGCGTGGTCTACACCTGGCCCGAGATCGCCGGGGTCGGCCTCACCGAAGAGGCGGCAAAGGAGAAGGGCGAGATCAAGGTCGGCAAGTTCCCGATGCTCGCCAACAGCCGCGCCAAGACCAACCACGAGCCCGACGGCTTCGTGAAGGTGATCGCCGACGCCAAAACCGACCGCGTGCTCGGCGTGTGGTGCATCGCGAGCGTGGCGGGCACGATGATCGCGCAGGCAGCGCAGGCGATGGAGTTCGGCGCGACCAGCGAGGACATCGCCTATACCTGCCACGCGCATCCGACGCACAGCGAGGCGATCAAGGAAGCGGCGATGGCGGTGACGGGGAAGCCGATTCACATCTAGCCGGCGCAGGATTTAGCGAAGCTAAATCCGCGCGAATTAGGCTAGATCGGCCGGCGGGGCTGCCAGCCCCGACCGACGGCGCGGCTTTGCCGCGGCGTCCTTCAGGCCCCGACGTATCCCTACGTCAATACCGATCGAAACAGTCATGGACCCCAGCCTGCGCTGGGGTGACGGCGCTGCCTGTTGCAGCGGCGCCCTTCTCAAGTCTTCGTCGTGCTCGCCCCGCCGTCCCGCACCAGCACCGCGAGCAGCCCGGCCAGCGCCAGCGCGCCTCCTGCCGCGAACCACAACGCATCCAGCCCGTGGTCGCCGATCGCCATGCCGCCCAGGATCACGCCGCCGGCAAAGCCCAGCCACAGCACGAAGTAGCGCGCCCAGCCGAAGACGGGGCCGCGCCCCAGCAGCGCGTCGGTGAGCTTCTGACCGATCCGCACCAGTGTGCCGGTCATGTAGGTGAGGCCGATGCTGACCTCGCCGTTGCGCAGGAACACGCCGTTTTCCGCGCCCAAGGCGGTCGCGAGCAGCAGCAACGGCAGCGCGCCGTCGACGAAGCGGGTGAGGAGCGCGGCGAGCGCGAGGATCAACGCGACCGCGACCATCACCACCGGCTTGCGGTGCCGCTCGAACCGCGCGGACAGGATCGAGGAGATCACGACTCCGCACAGGAAGGCGAGGATCAGCGATCCCGCGCGCCAGACGTCGCCGTATACGCCGGTCGCCAGCCCGACGCCGAGCCGCGTCGTGTTGCCGCTCATGAACGAGGCGAAGAAGCCGCCGAGGCTGATATAGGCGATCGCGTCGACGAAACCGGCCAGCGCCGCGAGCAGGATGGCCGCGGCGATCATCGGGGACTCATAGCGCTGCATGTCGTGCCTTTTGCCGAGGTGCGCGCATCGTTTCCACCCCGAACCTGACCGCCGGTCTCATTTTGTCGACATCGGGGCCTGCGCGCGCTGCATTCTTTCCTCCCGTTCCCTCGGCCCCGCTCTTGTTCTACCAAGACCGAATGGATCAGGCACCCTGGCAGATCGGCCCCATCCTTCCCTGGCTCGACATGTTCGGCATTGCGGTGTTTGCCGCCACCGGCGCGCTCGCGGCCACGCGACGCGGGCAGACGCTGGTGACGCTCTCGTTCTTCGCGCTGATCACCGGGGTCGGCGGCGGCACGGTGCGCGACCTGCTCATCGATGCGCCGGTCTTCTGGGTGCAGGACCGGCTGGTGGCGCTGATCTGCCTGGGTGTGGCGCTGCTGATCTGGCTGACGCCCGAGCGCTGGTGGCGCGGCAAGGCGCTCGACTGGCTCGATGCGGTGGGACTCGCCTCTTATGCCGTGTTCGGCACGGCGAAGGCGCTCAGCTTCGGCGTGCCGCCGGTGCCGGCGGCGGTGATGGGGATCGTCTCTGCCTGTTTTGGCGGGATCATTCGCGACGTGCTGGCGGGCGAGCCCTCGATCCTGATGCGGCCGGAAATATACGTGACGGCGGCCGCACTGGCGGCGACGCTCTACGTCTGCCTGCGGCTTATCGACGCCCCCTCGTTCGCGGCGGCGCTGATCGCGGCCGCCGCCGGTTTCGGCCTGCGCGCGGCGGCGATCCACTGGAAGCTCGCGCTCCCCTCTTATCGGGGGCGCCCGAACGAGCCTTAGCTCCGTACCACGCCCACCTCGCTGAACGGTTTCGGCTCGACCGGCGGCACCGCCGAATCGTTCAGCTCGCACTGCCAGAAACCGACGTCGATCCATTGGCCGTGTTTGTAGCCGACCTCGCGATAGACGCCCGCGCGGCGGAAGCCGGTTGCCTCGTGGAGCGCGATCGAATGGTCGTTGGGCAGCGCGATCGCGCCGATCGCCTGGGTGAAGCCCTGCGCGCGCAGCGTGTCGATCAGCGCGCGATAGAGCAGGCGCCCCGTGCCCTGTCCCTGCACCGGGCCGGCGACGTAGATCGAGGTCTCGACCACATAGCGATAGGCCGGCCGGTCGCGGAAGCGGGTGGCATAGGCATAGGCCAGGATGCCGCCGTCCTCGTCGTCGCCGTTGATCGCGACCAGCCAGGGATAATAGCCGTCGGACGCGGTGATCCGCCCGCGCATCGCGCGCGTGTCGGGCGCCTCGGTCTCGAACGACACGGTGCCGCTGATGACGTGCGGCGCGTAGATCGCGGCGATGGCGGCGGCGTCCTCGGGCCGCGCGGCGCGGATGTGGATCACAGCGCGAGCTTCGCCAGCACGGCGTCCATCAGGCGGGTATCGGCGGGCGAGGGCGCGACCGGCCCCATCGCGGCGCATTCGAGACAGCGCGCCTGGATCGCCGCGCCATGCGACATCCGCCGCATGTCGCCCAGCACCTGCGCGAACACCGCCCGGCGATCGCGCGCGATGCGGGTGAATATATCGCCCGCCGCGTCGGTATCGTCGCCCTGCTGTTTGCGGGCGATCTGCGTGGCGAGCTTGGCCAGCCAGCTCGGCTTCTTCTCGAGGAACACCGGATGGACGTCCTTCGGATCGAGCTTGGCGCGCCGCGCCGCCTCGGCGATCGCATCATTCATGTCGCCGAAGCGGTCGACCAGTTTGAGCTGGCGCGCGGTGCCGCCGTCCCACACCCGGCCCTGCGCGATCTCGTTGACGCGCTCGGGCGTGAGGTTGCGTGCCTTCGACACGCGCGCGATGAACTCGCGGTAGCCGTGCTCGATGCCCGCCTGGAAGATCGCGTCCACCTCCGGCGTGGTGCCGCCGAATACATCGGGCTGGCCCGAGAGCGGCGTCGTCTTCACGCCGTCGCTGGTGACGCCGATCTTCTTCAGCGTGTTCTCGAAGGTCGGGACGATCCCGAAGATGCCGATCGATCCGGTGATGGTGTTGGGCTCGGCGAAGATCGCATCGCCCGCGGTCGAGACCCAATAGCCGCCCGACGCCGCGAGGCTGCCCATCGAGACCACGACCGGCAGGCCCTTCGCCTTGGCCTGCAGGATCGCTTCGCGGATCTGCTCGGAGGCGAAGGCCGATCCGCCCGGCGAATCGACGCGCACGACGAGCGCCTTCAAGTCGTTCTTGGCGAGCCCTTCGAGCATCGCCTTGGTGATGCTGTCGCCGCCGGCCGTGCCGGGGCCGGCCTCGCCGTCGACGATCTCGCCCGCCACGGTCAGCACGCCGATCGCGGGCCCGCCCGATTTGGCCGGATGCGCCTCGACATAGGCGTCGTAATCGATCGCATCGAAGCTGCCCGCGACCTTGTCGTCGCCCGCGCCCGCGATCTCGGCGACGCGCTTGCCGAAATCGATGCGGCCGGCGAGCTTGTCGACGATGCCGGCCTTCAGATTGGCTTGCGCGATGTCGCCATTGGCGGCGGTGATCACCTGCGCGGGCTGGGTGAGGAACGGCGCGATCTCAGCCTTGGGCCGCGCCTTCTTCACGCCTTCCTGCCACTGCGCGAAGATCGTGCCGTAGAGCGCGCGATCGGCCTCGGCCGCCTCGGGCGATTTGTCGGCGCGGGTATAGGGCTCGACATAGGATTTGAACTTGCCGACGCGGAAGACGTGGACGTCGACGCCCAGCTTGTCGATCAGGCCCTTGTAGTAAAGCTGCGATCCGCCCGGCCCCATGAACAGCGCGCCGCCCATCGGGTTCATCCAGATCTCGCTCGCCTCGGCCGCGAGGCGATAACCGGCATCGGTGTAGGCGGTGGCGTAGGCGAGCACCGGCTTGCCGCTCGCGCGCACGCGGCCCAGCGCGTCGCCCACCGCGCTGAGCGCGGCGGGATAGCCACCCTGGAAGTGATCGAGATCGAGCACGACCGCCTTGACCTTGTCATCGTCTTTGGCGGCATCGATCGCACGCACCAGGTCGCGCAGCCGGAATTCGCGGGTCGTTTCCTGCGGCCCCGCCAGCGTGAACGACACCGTGTCCGCCGGCTGCTCGACGATCGTGCCGTCGAGATCGAGCAGCAACGCGCCGTCGCCGATCGTCGTCGGCGCCGGGCGGGCCGAAAGCACCGCCCACAATGCGGCGAAAAAGAGCAACATCGCGATCAGGACGAGCGCGTCCTTGATCCCGACCAGCAGCTTCCAGGCACCTCGAACCAGCTTCACCGTGTCGCTCCCTCGTTTCCCCGCAATCGAGTGGTCTTCTGCCTAGGGCAATGCGAGGCGCGAGGCAACGCCGTCTTATGCGGGCAATACAGGCGCGCGCGGCCGGACAATCGACGCGAAAAAATCATCGCCGCTACCTGTTGACGATCCAGAAGCCGGTTCGCATATGGCGCGTTGTTGGCACTCGCCGTCGGTGAGTGCCAGAAGCTTCAACCAATGCTCAACCAAGGAAAGGATGGCGCATGAAATTTCGTCCGTTGCACGATCGTGTGCTGGTTCGCCGCGTCGAGGCCGAGGAAAAGACGGCCGGCGGTATCATCATTCCCGACACTGCCAAGGAAAAGCCGCAGGAGGGCGAGGTCGTCGCCGCTGGTGCGGGTGCCAAGGCCGATGACGGAAAGGTCACCCCGCTCGACGTCAAGGCGGGTGACCGCATCCTGTTCGGCAAGTGGTCGGGCACCGAGGTCAAGGTCGACGGCGAAGACCTGCTGATCATGAAGGAAAGCGACATCCTCGGCATCGTCGAGGGCTGATCGCATCCCCAATCGTCATGCCAGCGGAAGCTGGCATCTCTGTGAAATGACAAGACTCCAGCTTCCGCTGGAGTGACGCAAGAGACAAAGGAACAGCCAACATGGCAGCCAAGGACGTAAAATTCTCGCGTGACGCGCGTGAGCGCATCCTGCGCGGCGTCGACATCCTCGCCGACGCGGTCAAGGTCACTTTGGGCCCCAAGGGCCGCAACGTCGTGATCGACAAGAGCTTCGGCGCCCCGCGCATCACCAAGGACGGCGTCACCGTCGCCAAGGAGATCGAGCTCAAGGACAAGTTCGAGAACATGGGCGCGCAGATGGTGCGCGAAGTGGCCTCGAAGACCAACGACCTCGCCGGTGACGGCACCACCACCGCGACCGTGCTCGCCCAGGCGATCGTGCGCGAAGGCATGAAGTCGGTCGCCGCCGGCATGAACCCGATGGACCTGAAGCGCGGCATCGACACTGCGGTCAAGGCCGTGGTCGAGAACGTCAAGGCGCGTTCGAAGGCGATTTCGGGCTCGTCCGAAGTCGCGCAGGTCGGCACCATCTCGGCCAATGGCGACAAGGAAATCGGCGAGAAGATCGCCGAGGCGATGGAGAAGGTCGGCAAGGAAGGTGTGATCACCGTCGAAGAGGCGAAGGGTCTCGAATTCGAGCTCGACGTCGTCGAGGGCATGCAGTTCGATCGCGGCTATCTGTCGCCCTATTTCATCACCAACCCGGAAAAGATGTCGGTCGAGCTTTCCGATCCGTACATTCTCATCCACGAGAAGAAGCTCTCGAACCTCCAGTCGATGCTGCCGATCCTCGAGGCGGTCGTGCAGTCGGGCCGTCCGCTGCTGATCATCGCCGAGGACATCGAGGGCGAGGCGCTCGCGACGCTCGTCGTCAACAAGCTGCGCGGCGGCCTCAAGGTTGCCGCCGTCAAGGCGCCGGGCTTCGGCGATCGCCGCAAGGCGATGCTCGAGGACATCGCCGTCCTGACCAAGGGCGAGGTGATCTCCGAGGATCTCGGCATCAAGCTCGAGAGCGTCACGCTCGGTATGCTCGGCACCGCCAAGCGCGTCACCATCGACAAGGACAACACCACGATCGTCGACGGCGCCGGTGAGGCCGACTCGATCAAGGCGCGGACCGAGCAGATCCGCCAGCAGATCGAGAACACCACCAGCGATTACGACCGCGAGAAGCTCCAGGAGCGCTTGGCCAAGCTCGCCGGCGGTGTCGCCGTGATCAAGGTCGGCGGTGCGTCCGAGGTCGAGGTGAAGGAGCGCAAGGACCGCGTCGACGACGCGCTGCACGCCACCCGCGCCGCGGTCGAGGAAGGCATCGTCTCGGGCGGCGGCACGGCGCTGCTCTACGCCACCAAGGCGCTCGACGGCCTCAAGGGCGAGAATGACGACCAGAGCCGCGGCATCGACATCGTCCGCAAGGCGATCGAGGCCCCGCTGCGTCAGATCGCGCAGAATGCCGGCTTCGACGGCGCCGTCGTCTCGGGCAATCTGCTGCGCGAGAATGACGAGACCAAGGGCTTCAACGCCGCGACCGACACCTACGAGAATCTGGTGGCTGCCGGCGTGATCGACCCGACCAAGGTCGTGCGCACCGCGCTCCAGGATGCAGCCTCGGTCGCGGGTCTGCTCATCACCACCGAAGCGGCGGTGAGCGAGCTGCCCGAAGACAAGCCCGCCCCGGCGATGCCGGGCGGCATGGGCGGCATGGGCGGCATGGACTTCTAAGCCGCTTAGGCCCGTCGGCAGCATGGCTGTCGGCGGATCAGCCCAAGGCTGGCCGACAGCCTGAAAGAGGGGCCGGGGGCATGTCTCCCGGCCCTTTTTGTCATCGGCCGGCGGCGGCGGGGCGATAGAGCATTGCGACATCGCACCGGTCGTATCGCGCGCCGAACTCCGCCATGATTCCCGAATCGTGGACGAAACCCAGCTTCTCGTACAGATGGACCGCCGCAACGTTCCTGGCGTTGCTCAGCAGATACAGTCGGTCGGCGCCGAGCTCCATGGCGCGCGCGATCGTCGCGTGCAGCAGGAATTCTCCTGCCCTGCGCCCTCTTGCCGCTTCGAGCACGCCCATCTTGATGAGCTCGAACTGGCGCGTGCCTGTTTTCTGTAGCGCGCAGGTTCCCACGATTCCCATTCCTTCCGCCTCGACGAACAGAATGTCCCCGCCGGGCGCGATGATGCGTTCATAAGGGTGCGTCATCACGTCGATGTCGGTCGGTTCCAGCTGGAACAGGGCTTCGATCCACGCCGCGTTGATCGCATAGAAGGTGGGAGCGAGATCGGCGGCATAGGGATGGATCGAGAGCCCCGCGAACGGCTGGAACGCCGCCGCGCGCGAATAGAGCGGGCGCTGCGAAAGCGCACGCTCGATTGCGGCGAGCTGATCGAGGAGCGGCCCTTCGATCGGCGCACACAGCTCGTCTATCGCCTGCTCGAATCGGGGCCACAGCAGCGCCCTTGCGCGCGCGACCAGCGCCGCGCCCGAGAGCGTGAGCGCGATCGTTCGGCGGCGTGCGTCCTTTCCGTCGTGCCGCATCTCGATCAGGCGCAGGCGTTGCAGCGCGGCCGACGTGCGCGTCACGCCGGGCTGGCTGACGCCCAGCACATCGGCTGCTCGCCCGACGGTGAGCGGCCCATGGCGGTCCAGCGCGGCAAGCAATGGCAGATGAGCGGGCTGGACGGGCAAGCCGGCTTCCGCCGCGATCCGCGCCGCGTCCGCTTGCATCCGCTCCGCAAGTCGCTTCAAGCGGCTCCCGAGAAACGCGGAGCCCAGTTCCGCTAGAATGTCGCCGTCCATCCGCTTTCCCTTCCGAGTGACGCATAACAGGATATATAACGTGTTATAAAAATCAACCGGGAAGTTGTGGAGAGCGGACCGCTTTCGGTGCGGCGTCGGTGCGCTAGTCTGGTCAAGCACTCGCGGCTCTGGCAGGAAGCATCGCATTCCGCCGCGCCGGAGTCCTTTCGGCGTCGAGCACCGGGGGACCGACATGACCGAGCTTACCCGCCGTGAAACCCTGGCCGCGTCCGCAGTTGCCGCGTTCGCCGCCGCCATGCCCGCCTGGGCGCAGGATGAGACGATGACCGCCGATACCGCACAATGGGATTTGACCGACCTCTATCCGAGCGACGCCGCCTGGGATGAAGCGCGCAAGCAGGCGCTCGCCGCGATCCCGGGGATGAAGAAGTATCAGGGCACGCTCGGCACCAGCGCCGACGCGCTCGCCCGGGCGCTCGTCGCGCAATCCGATCTCGGCCGCACCATCGCGCGCATCTACGTCTACATCAGCCTCAAGGCCGACGAGGATCTGCGCGTCGCGGCCAACCAGGAACGCCAAGCGCAGGCGATCGACCTCTACACTGCGTTCGGCGAGGCGACCTCATGGGTCGCGCCCGAAATCCTCAGCGTCGGCGAGGCGAAGATCAATTCGTTCATCGCCGCCAACGACACACTCGAGAAGCGGTTCGACTTCTACCTCGCCAACGTCCTGCGCGAGGCGCCCCACACGCTCTCGCCCGAAGGCGAAGTGCTGCTCGCGGGCACCTCCGCGCCGTTTCAGGGTCCGAGCGATATTCGCGGCCAGCTCGTCGCGTCGGACATCCCCTGGCCGACGATCAAGCTTTCGACCGGCGAGGACGTCCGCCTCGACGATCAGGGCTACACGCTCCACCGCGATGCCCCGAACCGGGCGGACCGCAAGGCCGTGTTCGACGCTTTCTGGAAGGAATACGGCCGGTTCAAGAGTTCGCTCGGCGCGGCCTATGTGTCGCACATCAAGGCCGACGTGTTCGAGATGAAGGCGCGCAAATACCCGACCTCGCTCGCCGCCTCGCTGTCGTCGAACAACATTCCCGAAAGCGTGTACCGGACGCTGGTCAAGGAGACCAACACCGGGCTGCCACAGCTCCACCGTTATTTCGAGCTCCGCCGCAGGATGCTCAAGCTGCCGGACATGCATTATTACGACATCTATCCGCCGCTGGTGGCGCTCGACAAACCCGTCAGCCTCGCCCAGATGCGCACGACCGTGCTGGAGGCGCTCAAGCCGCTCGGGCCCGATTACGTGAAAGAGCTTGGGGCCGCGACGGCGGCGAAGTGGATGGATCCGCTGCCGCGCAAGGGCAAGCGCTCGGGCGCCTACATGAACCCCGGCGCGTTCGACGTGCACCCCTATCTCCTCCTCAACCTCAAGGAGGATTATTCGGGCATGACGACCTATGCCCACGAATGGGGCCACGCGATGCACTCGCTGCTCGCGAACAAGGCGCAGGTGTACGACAAGGCGGATTACCCGCTGTTCCTCGCCGAGATCGCCTCGACCTGCAACGAGCAGCTGCTCGTCGCCTACATGGTGGAACAAGCGAAGACCAAGGAAGAGAAGCTCTATTATCTGGGCCAGCAGCTCGAGAACATCCGCGGCACCTTCTACCGCCAGGCGATGTTCGCCGAGTTCGAGCTCGCCGCGCACGACAAGGCCGAAGCGGGCGAGGGGCTGTCGGGCGAGACTTTCACCGCAATGTATCTCGATCTGCTCAAGCGCTATCACGGCCCCAAGGTCGCGATCGATCCGGCCTATGCGGTCGAATGGGCCTACATCCCGCACTTCTATTCGAGCTTCTACGTCTATCAGTACGCGACCTGCATCGCCGCGGCGTCGTACTTCGCGCGCCAGATCCTCTCGGGCGGCGCGAAGGAGCGCGACAATTATCTCAACGTCTTGAAGGCCGGCGGCTCGGCTTATCCGACCGACGTGCTGAAGAATGCAGGTCTCGATATGGCCTCGGCCGCGCCGTATCAGGCGGTGGTCGCAGTGTTCAAGGACACGCTCGACCAGGCCGAGGCGCTGATGGGGTAACTCAACGAGCGGTGGCCACCCTCACCCTTCCGCGCCTTTTTGGCGCTCTCTCCCTCTCCCAGCGGGAGAGGGAAGGGGGCCGCTCGGCGCAGCCGAGTGGGAAGGGTGAGGGCGGTCAGCCCGAGCAAGTTCAGGAAACCGCCGAACCAATCGCCCGCATCGCCTCGGCGGTGATCGTCAGGCTGCGCTTGCGCGCGTCGTGATCGTAGATCGCGCTGGCGATCATCACCTCGTCCACCTGCGTGCGTTCGACGAACGCCGCGATTCCGCGCGCCACCGTCTCCGGTCCGCCGACCGCGGAACATTGCAGCACGTGATCGAGGATCGCGCGGCCCTGTTCGCCCAGGCTGTCGCGATAGCCCGCGACGGGTGGCGGCAGCTGGCGCGGATGGCCGGTGCGCAGCGCGACGAAGGCCTGCTGCTGCGAGCTTGCGATCAACTCTCCCTCGGCATCGGTATCGGCCGCGAAGACGTTGAACCCCGCCATCGCATAGGGTTTGTCGAGCTGCGCCGACGGGCGGAAATCGCGGCGGTAGATCTCCAGGGCCTGATCGAGCGCATCGGGCGCGAAGTGCGACGCGAAAGCGTAGGGCAGCCCGAGCATCGCCGCGAGCTGCGCGCCGAACAGGCTCGATCCCAGAATCCAGATCGGCACCTTGGCGCCCGCGCCCGGCACCGCGCGGATGCCGGTCTGGCCGTCGTCGGCGAAATAGCTCTGCAGCTCCATAACGTCGCGCGGGAAAGCGTTGGGATCGCTGTCGAGCGTCCGCCTGAGCGCGCGGGCGACGCGCTGGTCCGATCCCGGCGCGCGGCCAAGGCCGAGGTCGATGCGACCGGGAAACAGCGCATCGAGCGTCCCGAATTGCTCGGCGATCACGATCGGCGCGTGGTTGGGAAGCATGATCCCGCCCGCGCCGACGCGAATGCGGCTGGTCGCCGCCGCGATGTGTCCGATCACCACCGAGGTCGCGGCGGAAGCGATCCCAGCCATGCCGTGATGCTCGGCGACCCAGTAGCGGGTGAATCCCAGATCCTCGGCATGGCGCGCGAGACCGGCGGCATTGGCGAGCGCCTGAGCGGCACTGCCGCCTTCGACGATGGGGGCGAGATCGAGCAGCGAATAGGTGGTCATGGCAGGTCAGATGGGGCCGCGCCTCCGGCTTCGCCAGTCAAGTGCGGCTTGTGGCTTGCAAAGCCGATCCTGCGCTTGCCCGCACGCCGATGCCCGCCTAAGCACCGCCGCCATGCGTGCCGATCTCGCCCATGTCCGCACCTGGATCTTCGATCTGGACAACACGCTCTATCCGGCGTCGGCGAACCTGTTCGCGCGGATCGACGAGCGGATCGGGGCCTATGTCGCGCGCCGCTTCGGCTGCGACCGGCACGAGGCGCATCGCATCCAGAAGGACTATTTCCACCGCCACGGCACCACGCTCGCCGGGCTGATGGCCGAGCATGATGTCGATCCGAGCGATTATCTCGCCGACGTCCACGACATCGAGCTCGACGTGCTGGAGCACGATGCGCCGCTGGTCGCGGGGATCGCGGCGCTGCCGGGACGCAAGCTCGTTTTCACCAACGCCGACGCGCACTACGCGACGCGGGTGCTCGCCCGGCTCGGGCTCGATGCGAGCTTCGAGGCGCTGTTCGACGTGCATGCCACCAACTACGTCCCCAAGCCGCATCCGGATGCTTATGCCGGGCTGTGCGCGGCCTACGATCTCGATCCGCATCGCTGCCTGTTCGCCGACGACATGGCGCGCAACCTTGCGCCGGCCAAGGCGATTGGCATGACGACCGTCTGGGTCGACAACGGCTCCGAGCAGGGTGCCGACGCCGATCGCAGCTTCGTCGATCACAACGTCACCGACATCGCAGCCTGGCTGCACGAGATTCAGGAGCAAGCATGAGCGACGACCTTCAAGCGACGATCGAGACCGCGTGGGAGGCGCGCGAGTCGGTCGGCGGCGAGACCAAGGGGCCGATCCGCCAGGCGGTCGATCGCGCGCTGGCGCTGCTCGATTCGGGCGCGGCGCGCGTCGCCGAGCCGGATGGGGCGGGCGGCTGGCGCGTCAACCAGTGGCTCAAGAAGGCAGTGCTGCTCTCGTTCCGCCTCAACGACATGGCCGAGATCGCGGGCGGCCCCGGCGGGGCCAACTGGTGGGACAAGGTGCCCTCAAAATTCGCGGCCTGGGGCGCGGGCGAGTTCCGCCAGGCGGGCTTCCGTGCGGTCCCCGGCGCGATCGTGCGGCGCGGCGCCTTCATCGGCAAGGGCGCGGTGCTGATGCCCAGCTTCGTCAACATCGGCGCGCATGTCGGCGAGGGGACGATGGTCGATACCTGGGCGACGGTGGGAAGCTGTGCGCAGATCGGGAAGAACGTCCACCTCTCGGGCGGTGCGGGAATCGGCGGCGTCCTCGAGCCGCTCCAGGCCGATCCGGTCATCATCGGCGACGGCGCCTTCATCGGCGCGCGCGCCGAAGTGGCGGAGGGCGTGCGCGTGGGCGAGGGCGCGGTGCTGTCGATGGGCGTCTATCTCGGCGCCTCGACCAAGATCATCGACCGTGCGACCGGCGAGGTCCATCGCGGCGAAGTGCCGCCTTATGCGGTCGTGGTGCCGGGCAGCATCGGCGGCGGCGACGGCAAGCCCGCGCTCTACTGCGCCGTGATCGTCAAGCGCGTCGATGCGCAGACACGGGTCAAGACCGGGATCAACGAGCTGCTCAGGGATTGAGTGCGGCTCGATCTCTTTCCGTTCGCTTACCCCTCCGTTCGTTTCGAGCGTAGTCGAGAAACGATCATCCGCGCTGAGCAGGCGCTTCTCGACTTCGCTCGAAGCGAACGGAAGGTAAGTTTGCCCCAAACGAACGGGGGATGTTACCGCCGCCCACGGCCTCCGAACGTCACCAGGCTCTCGCTGCCGTCTGCCGCGAGCGCCGAGACGCCGACGAAATGGTCGTCGACCGAGACGTTCTCCAGCACCGTCTCGGTGCCGGTCACGTCGCGATGGTCGGTCCAGTCGCGTGTGTCGTTGCGCCGCCAGTAGACGCGATAACCGACGGCGTCGGGCACCGCCTCCCACTTGACCGTCGTATCGAACGACAGCGCGCCGGAGATCGCCACCGCCTTCGGTGCGGCGGGCGCGGCCGCGAGGCGCGCCAACGTCGCGACGTTGATCGCGGTCACCTTCGCCAGATAGGGAAAGTCCATCTTGTCGATCGTGTCGCCATAGACCACCCCGTTTTCGGTGCGCAGGTCCTGGTGTTGCTGTGTCCAGTTCTCGGCACCGACCGAAAAGCGCACCGCGGGATAGCCGAGTTCGAGGAACGGCTCGTGATCGCCGCCGCGGCCGAAGCGGTCGGAGCGGCGATCGACGAACACGTCGAGCCCGCCCACCTTCTCGCCCACATGATCGATCGCCTTTGCGAGCGCGCGGCTGGGGCCGTCGTCCTCGCCGCCGTCCGCGCGGCGCGCCATCTGCTCGACCAGGCTTTCGGAGGCACGGATGCCTTCGGAGAAGACGCGCACCCGATCCGCTACGCGGACGCCGTTCTGGCCCATCGTGTTGCCGACGATGTCGTTGTTGAGCATCGCGTCGACCTGCCAGCCGCGCGCTTTCGCTAGGTCGGCGAGCAGTGTCGATCCCCACAGCCCCTGCTCCTCGCCCGAGAACAACGCGTAGACGATCGTCGCCTTGAACTTGTGTTTCGAGAGCAATCGTGCGGCTTCGAGCACCAGCGCGCTGCCCGATCCGTCGTCATTGGCGCCGGGCGCGTCGCTGGTGACGTCCATCACGTCGGTGACGCGGCTGTCGATATGCGCGCCGACGATGACAATGCGGTTCGGGTCCGAACCCTTTTGGATACCGAGCACGTCCTCCACAACGACGCCGTCAGACGCGCGCGGGCCGGTGAAGTGCCGCGACGGCCGCTCGACGGTGATGCAGCCGCCGCACGCTGCGCCGATCGCCTCGAATTGCGCCGCCGCCCAGTCGCGCGCCGCGCCGATACCGCGCGTTGGATCGGCGGTGGTGGAAAGCGTATGCCGCGTCCCGAAGCCGACCAGCGCCTCCACGGTGGTGCGCAGCCGCGCCGGATCGGGCTGGTCGTCAGCCTGCGCGAGCGCGGGCGACGCGGCGAGGAGGGCGGGGATCAGGAGGATGCGCATCCGGCGATCGTGCCGGGTTTCGCCGCCGCGCACCAGAGGCTATCGGCACCGGCATGATGCGTTTCCCGAGGTCGATCGTCGCGCTGCTCGCCCTACTGATCACCGCGCCCGCCGCCGCCCAGTCCGCGAGTCATGCCACCCCCGGATTCGTGCGCGTGGCGCTCGAGACCTCGGCCGGCCGCATCGTTGTCGCGCTCGATCAGCGGCACGCGCCCAAGACCACCGCCAACTTCCTCGCCTATGTCGATGACGGCCGGCTGGAAGGCACCGCCTTCTATCGCGCGGCGCGGCGCAAGGGATCGCCCGAGCGCGGCTTCGTCCAGGGCGGCATCCAGATGGACGCGCGTCGCCGCCTGCCGCCGCTCGCGCTCGAACCGACCGACGAGACCGGGCTCAAGCATCTCGACGCCGTGATCTCGATGGCACACGGCGCGAACGAGGATTCGGCCAACGGCAATTTCTCGATCATGGTCGGCGCCAATCCGTCACTCGACGCCAGGGGCAGCTATCGCGGCTATGCGGCATTCGGGAAGGTGGTCGCCGGGATGGACGTGGTGAGGCGCATGCTCGCGCTGCCCACCGGCGGCGGCCGCGGCGCGATGCGCGGACAGATGATCCTGAAACCCGTCCGCATCATCCGCGCGGTACGGCTCGACGGCACCCCGCATCCTACGGGACGACCCAAGCCGTGGACGCTGGGGATACCGCGCTGAGCATGTTTCTAGGCTAATATTTTACGTTTGACATAAATTATAAACCGCCTCACATTGAATTGATCACAGCAAAGGATCGATTCGATGAAGAAGCGGTGGCTGGAGCATCTGCTCAGTCTGGGGATCGGGCTGGTGGCGCTCGGTGTCGGTGTGGGGGCGGCCTTCTTCTTGGTGGCGCTAGTTAACGGCGAGCCGATGCAGACGACGCTGCCGCTCGCGTTCGCCGGCGCCGCGGCGCATCCGGTGACGCTCGCCGACAGCGGGCAGGCGGTGGGCACGATGATCGCCGATCACGGCTCGCTCACGGTCAGGGCCGGCGGGGCGCTCTATCTGCTTGGGCAGGGCCTCGACATCGCGATTACGGGCGCGCTGATGCTCGTCATTCTCTATCGCCTGCGCCGGCTGGTCGCGGCGATCGGCGACGGGCGCCCCTTCGCTGCCGACAATATCCGCTCGCTGCGCATCACCGGCTGGTCGCTCATCGCACTCAACCTGTGGATGTGGCTGCGGATGCTCGTGCTGCCGCTGATGCTGATCCCCGAGCTGCGTCTGGGCGGTGGATGGACACTGCTGCCCGCGATCGCGCGCGCCGCGCCGGGCGTGCAGGCGGCGCGGATCGACGCGCACCTTCCCGTCTGGCTGCTCGTCGTCGGCGCGATCGTGCTGGTGCTCGCCGAGGCGTTCCGTCAGGGCGGCGCGCTGCGCGACGAGAACGAGGCGTTCGTCTGATGGCGATCATCGTCAACATCGACGTCATGCTGGCCCGGCGGAAGATGTCGGTCACCAGCCTCGCCGAGCAGGTCGGCATCTCGCTCACCAACCTGTCGCTGCTCAAGACGGGCAAGGTGAAGGGCGTGCGCTTCGCGACGCTCGAGGCGATCTGCAAGGCGCTCGACTGCCAGCCAGGCGATCTGCTCGAATATCGTCCCGACGCCGTCGACTAGCCGCGCTTCAACTGAGCCGGTCTATGGCCTCGTTGTCGAGATTGCCGGGGATGATCATCAGCGGCACCGCGAGGCCGCCCGAATCGCCGGCGAAGTGGCTCACCAGCGGGCCCGGCGCGCCGCTCGGTGTGGTCGCGAGCACCAGCGCGGCGATGTCGGGAGTCTCGGCAATGATCTCGCGTATCACCTTGCGCCCGTCGCCCTGCCGCACGGTGATCGAGGGCTTGAGCCCCGATTCCTCGACCAGCGTGCCTGCCGCCGCGGCGACCAGCCCCTCGGCCTTGAGCCGCGCTTCCTCCTCGATCGTGGCCTGCACGCCGCTCCACTGGACGAATTCGGGCGGCGGCATCAGTGCGAGAATTTCCACCGCGCCGCCCGTCTTCACCGCGCGCCGCGCGGCGAAGCGCAGCGCCACGCTCGCCTCGGGTGATTCGTCGATCACGACCAGATAGATGCGCATGCGGTATTGCCCCCTTGTCGTAGACGAAGGTGGCGCGCATTTGGGCGTCGCGCAAGGGCACGGTCTTGACGCGTGCGCGTTGATGGCGAAGGAAGCCCCCGCGCTCCGCAAGACACGAAGGATTCCCCGTTCGATGCCGATCGAGATCAAGATGCCCGCTCTCTCACCCACGATGGAGGAGGGCACGCTCGCCAAGTGGCTCGTCAAGGAAGGCGACAAGGTGAGCGCGGGCGACCTGATGGCCGAGATCGAGACCGACAAGGCGACGATGGAGTTCGAGGCGGTGGACGAGGGCACGATCGCGAAGATCGTGGTGCCCGAAGGCGCCGAGGGCGTGCAGGTCGGCGCCGTGATCGCGGTGCTCGCCGAGGAAGGCGAGGATGCCTCGGTGGTCGAGGCGCCGAAAAAGGACGCAACGCCGAAGGAAGAAGCCCCCAAGGAAGAGGCGCCCAAGGCCGAGGACAAGCCCGAAGCACCCGCCGCCAAGGCTGTCGATTCCACGCCTGCCCCGGCTCCGGCGGCATCGTCCGACGGCGATCGCGTCAAGGCGAGCCCGCTCGCGCGCAGGATCGCGGCGGAGAAGGGCGTCGATCTTTCGGGCGTCGCGGGTACCGGCCCCGGCGGCCGCATCGTCAAGGCCGATGTCGAAGGCGCCAAGCCCGGCGCCGCGCCCACGAAGAAGGCCGAAGCCGCCGCCCCGAGCGCCGCGCCCGCGCCGGCCTCGGCGCCCGCCGAGGCCAAGGCAGTGTGGTACGACGACTCGATCCCGCACGAGGAAGAGAAGCTCACCAACATCCGCAAGACGATCGCGCGCCGCCTGACCGAAGCGAAGCAGACGATCCCGCACATCTACCTGACGCTCGACATCCGCCTCGACGCGCTGCTCAAGCTTCGCGGTGAGCTCAACAAGGCGCTCGAGCCGCGCGGCGTGAAGCTGTCGGTCAACGATCTCCTGATCAAGGCGCTCGGCGTCACGCTCGAAGCCTCGCCGAAGTGCAACGTCACCTACGCGGGCGACAAGCTCATCACCTACCAGCGCGCCGACGTGTCGGTGGCGGTCTCGACGCCCTCGGGTCTCATCACCCCGATCATCCGGGACGCCGCCAACAAAAGTGTCTCCGCCATCTCCACCGAGATGAAGGAGCTTGCCGGTCGCGCCAAGGAGAACAAGCTCAAGCCGGAGGAATATCAGGGCGGCACCGCCAGCCTCTCGAACATGGGCATGTTCGGCATCAAGCAGTTCGAGGCGGTGATCAACCCGCCGCAGGGCATGATCCTCGCGGTCGGCGCGGGTGAGAAGCGGCCGTACATCGTCGACGACGCGCTCGGCGTCGCGACGGTGATGAGCGTCACCGGCAGCTTCGACCACCGCGCGATCGACGGCGCCGACGGCGCGCAGATGCTCAAATTGTTCAAGGAGCTTGTCGAGGCGCCGCTCGGCATGATCGCCTGAGATGCGGATCGCCGCAGAAGCGCTGCACATCCTCGCCGGCCTCGCCGCCGCGCTCGCGGTGACGTGGGTGTCGGCCTGGGCCTATCCGATCGGCGAGAAGACGATCTGGACGATCGGTGGCATCGCGATGGTGCTGACCGTGCTGATGGGGATCAACCCGCTGCGCCGCGCGATCCGCGTGACGCGTGGGCGGAGGCGTATCCATGGCTGACGAGGAGCTGCCGCCGCCGGGCGCGCCCGCGATCCGGATCACCGCCATGCCCGCCGATGCCAATCCCTATGGCGATATCTTCGGCGGCTGGCTGATGGGCCATATGGACATGGCCGCGGGCGTGGTCGCCTCGCGGCATTCGAAGGGCCGCGCCGTCACCGTGGCGGTCGAGGGCATGAAGTTCCACCACCCGGTCTTCGTCGGCGACGACGTGTCGGTCTTCGCGCATCTGGTGAGCGTCGGCACCACCTCGATGACGATCGACGTCGAAACCTGGCGCCGCGCCCGCCACAGCGAGGAATCACACCGGGTGACGCAGGCCAAGTTCGTCTTCGTCGCGATCGACGAGGACCGGCGACCCCGACGGGTGCCGGAGATGGAAAACGCGGGCTGACATGAGTTTCGTCGGCGATCTGCGTTCGCCGGCCATATACGTTCGAGGAGCATAAAGTGGCTGACACCTACGACGTCATCGTTCTCGGCTCGGGCCCCGGCGGGTATGTCGCGGCGATCCGCGCGGCGCAGCTGGGCCTCAAGACCGCGATCGTCGAGCGCGAGAATCTGGGCGGCATCTGCCTCAACTGGGGCTGCATCCCCACCAAGGCGCTGCTGCGGTCGGCCGAGATCTTCCATTATATGAACCACGCCAAGGATTACGGGCTGGTCGCGGAGAAGATCAGCGCGGACATCGAGGCGGTGGTCAAGCGCTCGCGCGGGGTCGCCAAGCAGCTCAATCAGGGCGTCACGCACCTGATGAAGAAGAACAAGATCGCCGTCCACATGGGCGAGGGTGTGCTGACGGGCAAAGGCAAGCTGGCGGTCACCGACAAGGACGGCAAGAAGACCGAGCTTTCGGCGAAGCACATCATCGTCGCCACCGGCGCCCGCGCGCGCGACCTGCCGTTCGCACCCGCCGACGGCAAGCGCGTGTGGACCTATCGCGCGGCGATGACCCCGCCCGAAATGCCGACCAAGCTGCTCGTCATCGGTTCGGGCGCGATCGGGATCGAGTTCGCGAGCTTCTACAACGACATGGGCGCCGAGGTGACCGTGGTCGAGATGCTCGATCGCGTGGTGCCGGTCGAGGATGCGGACGTTTCCGCCTTCCTCGAAAAGGCGCTCAAGAAGCAGGGCATGACGATCATGACCGGCGCGGGCGTCGAGAAGCTCGACGTCAGCGACAAGGGTGTCAAGGCCGCGATCAAGGGCAAGGACGGCAAGGTCGTGAACGGCGATTTCAGCCATGTCATCGTCGCGATCGGCATCGTCCCCAATACCGAGAAGATCGGGCTGGAGGCGTTGAAGGTCGAGACCGAGCGCGGCCACATCAAGACCGACGGCCTGTGCCGCACCAATGTCGAGGGGTTGTGGGCGATCGGCGACGTCACCGCGCCGCCCTGGCTCGCGCACAAGGCGAGCCACGAAGGCGTGATCGCGGCCGAGGCGATCGCGCAGGCGCTCGGCAACAAGGACGTGCATCCGCACGAGATGGACGTGCTGAACATCCCGGGCTGCACCTATTGCCATCCGCAGATCGCGAGCGTCGGCCTCACCGAGGCCAAGGCGAAGGAAGCGGGCTACACCGTCAAGGTCGGCACTTTCCCCTTCATCGGCAACGGCAAGGCGATCGCGCTGGGTGAAGCCGAGGGCTTCATCAAGACCGTGTTCGACGCCAAGACCGGCGAACTCTTGGGCGCCCACATGATCGGCGCCGAGGTCACCGAGCTGATCCAGGGCTACACCGTCGGCAAGACGCTCGAGACCACTGAAGCCGAGCTGATGAACACCGTCTTCCCGCACCCGACGCTGAGCGAAATGATGCACGAGAGCGTGCTCGCGGCCTACGGGCGGGCGCTGCACATTTGACCAAATTACAGCCCCTCCCTTTCAAGGGAGGGGTTGGGGTGGGTCGCGAGCAGCGAAGGCTGCGAGCTTGCGCGGCCGCCGGAAGGAAGACCTCCCGAGGCATCGAGCCTCGGAAGGTCTCACCCACCCCTTACCCCTCCCTTGAAAGGGAGGGGCGGAAAGAAGCGGCAAACTCCGCCAGGATCGGCTGATACCGATCCATCGACGGAAACTCCTGAAAGCTGTGCCGCGCGCCGGTCTTTGCCCAGGGCAGCATCTCGCTCGTATAGCTCTCGACGAACGGCGCGAACCAATCGGACACATCGAGCGCGCCGGCGCGGACGTTGACGAAGCCCATGTCGGGCTCGATCCGTGTGAACAGCCAGCTCTTGCACCAGTCGCAATGATGGTGCCGCGCCCGCTCGCCGTGCAGCCCGCCGATCACCGGCTCGCCCGCCGTCACCTCGAAGCCCGCGCTCGGCGCCATCACCGTGGTCGAGAACGCGCTGCCGCTCATCTTCTGGCAGCCGGTGCAATGGCACGCCATCGTCAGGAGCGGCGGCAGCGTGATGCGGAAACGCACCTTGCCGCAGCGGCATCCGCCCTCGATCGGCAGCGTCCAAGAGGTCATTCGGCGTCTCCTTTGCGGCGCTATTCCGCCGCGGCGATGAGCCGCACCGGCTCGGCCGTTTCGGCGCCGGCGCGCGACAGCCGGCCCTGCACCGTCGCGCCGCCTTCGATCGCGATCGTCGCATAGGCGATGTCGCCCAGGATGCGCGCGCCCGCTTCGATCGTCAGCTCGTCCACCGTCACGCTGCCCTCGACCGTCCCCGCGAGCCGCGCCTGGCGCGCATGGACGGCGCCCGCGATCCGGCTGTTCGCGGTCTGGATCAGGCTGGAGCAGCGCAGATCGCCCTCGATCGTGCCGTCGATGTGCAGGTCCGATTCGGCATGCACGTCGCCCGTCACCGTCACCTCGGGCCCCAATACCGAAAAGCCGTTGCGCTTCGCGGACGCACTCCCCACATCCTTGCTGCCGAACATCCTGCTCCCCCTTGGTTCGTGTGTGCTTGCTAGCGGGGAGGGGCGGGCGCGTCCACCCGGACGCGCGTGGGTCGGCCATGCCGTGTCGATGCTGTTGACCCGAATCGGGCGCGCCAGTATAGGCCGCGCCTGCTTGCGGAAGGGCTGGCGGTGAAGGAGCCTCGCTCCGGTGCCGCCCATTCGACTGAGAGCATTGAACATTGCCGGTGAGCACGAGAGGCCAGGCCCGGTCGAACGGTCCGCAGGCCTTGCCGTGCTTTTTCGCGTTTCCGGCAAAGTAACCGCCAGGATTTCTGGTAACATAAGGTGAAGGGCTTCATGCCGACGATCAACCAACTGGTCCGCAAGGGCCGCGACCTGCAGAAGGCCAAGTCGAAGGTTCCTGCAATGGAGCAGAACCCGCAGAAGCGCGGCGTCTGCACCCGCGTCTACACGACGACTCCGAAGAAGCCGAACTCGGCGCTGCGCAAGGTGGCCAAGGTCCGCCTAACCAACCAGCGCGAAGTGATCAGCTACATTCCGGGCGAAGGCCACAACCTTCAGGAGCACTCGGTGGTCCTGATCCGCGGCGGCCGTGTGCGCGACCTTCCGGGCGTGCGCTATCACGTGCTGCGCGGCGTGCTCGACACCCAGGGTGTCAAGGATCGCCGCCAGTCGCGTTCGAAATACGGCGCCAAGCGTCCGAAATAACAGCCGTCACCCCAGCGGATGCTGGGGTCTCGTGGTTCAAGGTCACAGCCTAGCCGCATGCGATGCCAGCGTTTGCTGGCATGACGATCATGAAGCGGCTGATTAGAAGGAATTCGAGCTATGTCTCGTCGTCGTCGTCCCGAAAAGCGGGAAATCCTGCCCGATCCCAAGTTCGGGGATGTGGTGCTGTCGAAGTTCATGAACAGCGTGATGCTGGACGGCAAGAAAGCCGTCGCCGAAGGCATCGTCTACGGTGCGCTCGACGCCGTCGAGGCGCGCGCCAAGAAGGATCCGCTGGGCGTGTTCCACGAAGCGCTCAACAACATCAAGCCGGGCATCGAGGTCCGCAGCCGCCGCGTCGGCGGTGCGACCTATCAGGTGCCGGTCGAGGTCCGTCCGGAGCGCGCGCAGGCGCTCGCGATCCGCTGGTTGATCGGCGCCGCGCGCGCGCGCAGCGAGCACACCATGGCGGGCCGCCTGTCGGGCGAGCTGTTGGATGCGTCGAACAACCGCGGCAACGCGGTCAAGAAGCGCGAAGACACGCACCGCATGGCCGAGGCGAACCGCGCCTTCAGCCATTACCGCTGGTAAGTTTTCTCAAATACTGCCGGGGCGCGTGCCCCGGCCACGGAGTGCATAATGGCTCGCAAAGATCCGCTCGATAAATATCGCAACATCGGCATCATGGCGCACATCGATGCCGGCAAGACGACGACCACCGAGCGCATCCTCTATTACACCGGCAAGTCCTACAAGATCGGCGAAGTGCATGAAGGCACCGCGACGATGGATTGGATGGAGCAGGAGCAGGAGCGCGGCATCACGATCACGTCGGCCGCGACGACCTGCTTCTGGCGCGATCACCGCATCAACATCATCGACACGCCCGGCCACGTCGACTTCACCATCGAGGTCGAGCGCAGCTTGCGCGTGCTCGACGGTGCGGTCGCCGCGTTCGACGGCGTCGCCGGCGTCGAGCCGCAGTCCGAGACGGTGTGGCGCCAGGCCGAGAAATATCACGTGCCGCGCATGTGCTACGTCAACAAGCTCGACCGCACCGGCGCGAACTTCGAGATGTGCGTGGGCATGATCAAGGATCGCCTCGGCGCGCGCCCGGCGGTGCTGTATCTGCCGATCGGCATCGAAGGCGGGTTCAAGGGCCTGGTCGACCTGGTCGAGAACCGCGCGATCATCTGGCTCGAGGAATCGCTGGGCGCGAAGTTCGAATTCCAGGACATCCCCGACGACATGAAGGACGCCGCCGCGGCGGCGCGATCCGAGCTGATCGAGATGGCGGTCGAGCAGGACGACGACGTCATGGAGGCGTATCTCGAGGGCACCGAGCCCGACGCCGATACGCTGCGCAAGCTGATCCGCAAGGGCACGCTCAACTTCTCGTTCGTGCCCGTGCTGTGCGGCTCGTCGTTCAAGAACAAGGGCGTGCAGCCCTTGCTCGACGCGATCGTCGACTATCTGCCGAGCCCGCTCGACGTGCCGGCGATCAAGGGCGTCAAGCTCGACGGCGAGACGCCGGACGAGCGTCCGTCGTCGGATACCGCGCCCTTCTCGGCGCTGGCGTTCAAGATCATGAACGATCCGTTCGTCGGCTCGCTCACCTTCGCGCGCATCTATTCGGGCAAGCTCGAAAAGGGCAGCTACCTGAACTCGGTGAAGGACAAGAAGGAAAAGATCGGCCGCATGCTCCTGATGCACGCGAATTCGCGTGAGGACATCGACGAGGCCTATGCCGGCGACATCGTCGCGATCGCGGGTCTCAAGGAGACCACGACCGGCGATACCTTGTGCGATCCGCAAGCCCCGATCATCCTGGAGCGCATGGAGTTCCCGGAACCCGTGATCGAGCTGTCGGTGGAACCCAAGACCAAGGCCGACCAGGAGAAGATGGGCATCGCGCTCAATCGCCTCGCCGCCGAGGATCCCTCGTTCCGCGTCTCGACCGATCACGAATCGGGCCAGACCATCATCAAGGGGATGGGCGAGCTCCACCTCGAGATCCTGGTCGACCGCATGAAGCGCGAGTTCAAGGTCGAGGCCAATGTCGGCGCGCCGCAGGTGGCGTATCGCGAGTATCTCGCGAAGCCGGTCGAGCTGACCTACACCCACAAGAAGCAGTCGGGTGGCTCGGGCCAGTTCGGTGAGGTCAAGGTCCAGGTGAAGCCGGGCGAGCGTGGCTCGGGTTTCCAGTTCTTCGACGAGATCAAGGGCGGCAACGTGCCGCGCGAATACATCCCGTCGGTGGAGAAGGGCTTCCGCGAGACCGCCGAGACGGGGTCGCTGATCGGCTTCCCGATCATCGATTTCGAGGTCCACCTGGTCGACGGCAAGTATCACGACGTCGACTCGTCGGCGCTGGCGTTCGAGATCACCGCGCGCGGCGCGATGCGCGAGGCCGCCCAGAAGGCCGGCATCAAGCTGCTCGAGCCGATCATGAAGGTCGAGGTCGTCACCCCGGAGGACTATCTGGGCGACGTCATCGGCGACATGAACTCGCGGCGCGGGCAGATCCAGGGCACCGACAGTCGCGGCAACGCGCAGGTCGTCGAGGCGATGGTGCCGCTCGCCAACATGTTCGGCTACGTCAACCAGCTTCGTTCGTTCACGCAGGGGCGCGCGCAGTACAGCATGCAGTTCTCGCACTATGACGAGGTGCCGCAGAACGTCGCCGACGAAGTGAAGGCAAAGCTGGCCTGAGCGCATCCGCGCTCAGGGCTGGCAAAGTGACGAATCAACCGCTATGGGGCCGCGTTCGCGCGGCTCCGCTCGCGGCGATAATTTGAATCAGAAGGTAGGGAAACATGGCCAAGTCAAAGTTCGAGCGGACCAAACCGCACCTCAACATCGGCACCATCGGTCACGTCGATCACGGCAAGACCTCGCTGACGGCCGCGATCACCAAGGTGCTCGCCGAGACCGGCGGCGCGACCTTCGTCGATTACGCCAACATCGACAAGGCGCCCGAAGAGCGCGAGCGCGGCATCACCATCTCGACCGCGCACGTCGAGTATGAAACCGACAAGCGCCACTATGCGCACGTCGATTGCCCGGGCCACGCCGACTATGTGAAGAACATGATCACCGGCGCCGCGCAGATGGACGGCGCGATCCTCGTCGTGTCGGCGACCGACGGCCCGATGCCGCAGACCCGCGAGCACATCCTGCTCGCGCGCCAGGTCGGCGTGCCGGCGATGGTCGTGTTCATGAACAAGGTCGACCAGGTCGACGACGAAGAGATCCTCGAGCTCGTCGAGCTCGAGATTCGCGAGCTGCTCTCGTCGTACGAGTTCCCGGGCGACGACATTCCGATCATCAAGGGTTCGGCGCTCGCCGCGCTGGAAGACAGCAATGACGAGATCGGCAAGAAGGCCGTGCTCGAGCTGATGAGCCAGGTCGACAGCTACATCCCCGAGCCGGAGCGTCCGCTCGACAAGCCGTTCATGATGCCGATCGAGGACGTGTTCTCGATCTCGGGCCGCGGCACCGTCGTCACCGGCCGTGTCGAGACCGGCATCATCAAGGTCGGCGAGGAAGTCGAGATCGTCGGCATCCATGACACCCGCAAGACCACGGTCACGGGCGTCGAGATGTTCCGCAAGCTGCTCGATCAGGGCCAGGCCGGCGACAATGTCGGCGCGCTGATCCGCGGCGTCGGCCGTGACGAGGTCGAGCGTGGCCAGGTTCTGGCCAAGCCCGGCTCGATCACGCCGCACACCGACTTCAAGTCGGAAGTGTACGTGCTGTCGAAGGACGAAGGCGGCCGCCACACGCCGTTCTTCGCCAACTATCGTCCGCAATTCTACTTCCGCACGACCGACGTGACCGGCACCGTCGAGCTGCCCGAGGGCACCGAGATGGTCATGCCGGGCGACAACGTCGCGCTCGGCGTCAAGCTGATCGCGCCGATCGCGATGGATGTCGGCCAGCGCTTCACCATCCGCGAGGGCGGCCGCACCGTCGGCGCCGGTGTCGTGAGCGGCATCGACAAGTAATCTTTCGCCCGGAAGGGTAAGAGAACGAAAGGCCCGGCTTCCCGCGAGGGAGACCGGGCTTTTTGTTTGTCGTTGATTCTGTGATCGACAGCCAAGTCAGCCCAGCCCCGGCTCAAGGCCGGGGCGACGAGGGTTATAGAGGCAAACCCCACCTCATCGTCGCCCCGGGCTTGACCCGCGGCAGGGCTTCCCTTTTCCTCTCGATATGACGCGCGAACGCCAGGGCGGCTGGGTCTACATCATGGCCAACCGGTATCGCGGCAGGATGTATGTCGGCGTGACGAGCGATCTCGCCGCCCGCGCGCACCAGCATCGCACCGGCACCGGATCGGCCTATTGCGCCGAACACGGCGTGACCCGCCTCGTGTGGGCCGATTATGGCGAAGACATTCTCGACTGCATCGCCCACGAAAAGCGCCTCAAATGCTGGCGGCGCGCGTACAAGTTCGACCTGATCGAACACGCCAACCCCGACTGGCGCGACCTGTTCGACGATCTGGCGTAGTTTTCCAACGTCATCCCGGCCTTGAGCCGGGATCAGGCTTCTTCTGATCCTTCGCCGGGAAAAGGCAGCCTGACCCCGGGTCAAGCCCGGGGTGACATTGCAAGTCATTGGTTTTAAAGGGGGCTTGCTATCTGCCAGCCAAGCGAAATTTCCAGAAGTATCGCGCAGCTTCCCAAATGGCTAAAGCGCCGATTAGGGCAACAAAGAAACTGACATTCTCATCGCTGCTAACTGGCACCGAAATAGCGAACATGGCGAACAGCGCCGCTAGAACGAGTGCCGTCGGTTCGCGAGCGATCCACATCATAACGCGGAGGCTATGCCGCAGCGGACGTCCGCGCAATATTGCATTGTGGCACCTGCTTTCCGCGACAATAGCGATGGCCTCGCTTGGCCCAATCGACCTTCGCCCGAAAATTCCTCTCCCAGGGCTTGATCTCCCCCGCGTCCCCGCGTAAAGGCGCGCCTTCGGTTTTTGGTTGAACAGCAAGAGGCGGCCTTTCAAGCCGTCGCCCCGACCTCGCGGTCGGCGTGACGATTGGAGGAGCCACCCCGCTCTTTCGCATCGGTAGGGTTATGGAAACGCAGAATATCCGCATTCGCTTGAAGGCGTTCGATCATCGTGTGCTCGATCAGGCGACCGGCGACATCGCCGATACCGCGCGCCGCACTGGCGCTCTTATTCGCGGCCCCATTCCCATGCCGACGCGCATCGAGAAGTTCACGGTCAACCGTGGCCCGCACATCGACAAGAAGTCGCGCGAGCAGTTCGAGGTGCGCACCTACAAGCGCATGCTCGACATCGTGCAGCCCACGCCGCAGACGGTCGACGCGCTGATGAAGCTCGATCTCGCCGCGGGTGTGGACGTGGAGATCAAACTGGCCTAAGGGGCCGGCACGAGATTCGCGGTCGACGCTCGCGTCCCGCATGTGTCCCCGCGAAGGCGGGGACCCAGACTGGGCTCCCGCCTTCGCGGGAGCACAACTGAAACAAGAGATACCGCCAGCCGCCTTCGGGCTGCTGGGCCAGCGTCTCCCGTCACGTCCTCGTTCGCGAGGACACCCAGCCCGGGACGGGGGCTCGCTTCGCATTTTCCGGGCTGGACCTGAGCGCGATCGGTACGATCGGGTTCGCAAGCACCCTTGGGATTGGCCCGGGGGTGCCTCTGTTTAAGGAGCTAGTGGATCATGCGCACCGGCGTGATCGCGAAGAAGATGGGGATGACCCGCCTGTTCCAGGACGACGGCCGCCACGTGCCGGTCACCGTCCTGGCGCTCGAAGGCGTTCAGGTCGTGTCCGTTCGCGAAAAGGACAGGGACGGCTACACCGCCGTCCAGATCGGCGCGGGCAGCGCCAAGGCGAAGAACGTCGCCAAGCCGCAGCGCGGCCATTTCGGCAAGGCCGAGGTCGAGCTCAAGGCGATCCTGTGCGAGTTCCGCGTCGACGAGGACGGGCTGCTCGACGTGGGTGCCGAGCTGTCGGCGGATCATTTCGTCGCCGGCCAGATGGTCGACGTCTCGGGCCGCACGCAGGGCAAGGGCTTCGCCGGTGCCATGAAGCGCTGGGGCTTCGGTGGTCTGCGCGCCACCCACGGCGTCTCGGTCTCGCACCGCTCGCACGGCTCCACCGGCAACCGTCAGGATCCGGGCCGCGTCTTCAAGAACAAGAAGATGGCCGGCCACATGGGCGACCGCAACCGCACCCAGCAGAACCTCGAGATCGTCCAGACGGACGCCGAGCGCGGCCTGCTGTTCGTCAAGGGCTCGGTGCCCGGCTCGAAGGGTGCGTGGCTGATCGTCAAGGATGCGGTCAAGCTGCCGCGTCACGCCGATGCGCCGTTCCCGGCGGGCCTCAAGGCCGCCGCCAACAGCAACAATGCGCCTGCAGAGACGCCCGCTGAAGAAGCGCCGGCGCCCGAGGCCACCGAAGGCCAGGAGGGCTGAACGTGAAGGTCAAGGTTTCCTCCTTCGACGCCAAGGCGAAAGCCGGCGACGTCGAGCTCAACGATGCCGTGTTCGGCGTCGAGCCGCGCGCCGACATTCTGCACCGCGTCGTCACCTGGCAGCTCGAGAAGCGCCGCGGCACCGCTCGTGCCGCTCGCGAGCGGTCTGACGTCGCCCGCACCGGCAAGAAGTTCGGTCGCCAGAAGGGCGGCGGCACCGCGCGTCACGGCGATCGCCGCGCGCCCGTCTTCATCGGCGGCGGCAAGGCGCACGGTCCGCGCGTTCGCGACTTCAATCCGTCGCTGAACAAGAAGGTCCGCGCGCTCGGTCTCAAGATGGCGCTGTCGAGCCACGCCAAGGCGGGCTCGCTGATCGTCATGGACACGATCGCGGTCAAGGACGGCAAGACCAAGGCGCTCAGCGCCGATCTCGCCAAGCTCGGCTTCGGCAAGTCGGCGCTCGTGATCGACGGCGATGCGGTCGAGACGAGCTTCGCGCTCGCTGCGGGCAACCTGTTCAACGTGAACGTGCTGCCGGCCGTCGGCGCCAATGTTTACGACATCCTCAAGGCCGATACGCTGGTCCTCACCCGCGCGGCCGTCGAGAAGCTGGAGGCGCGCTTCAATGGCTAAGAAGCAGAAGGACGCGGTCGACAACCGTCATTACGACGTGATCGTCGCGCCGCACATCACCGAGAAGTCGACGCTTCTGAGCGAGAACAACGCGGTGGTGTTCAAGGTCGCGCGCGACGCGACCAAGCCCGAGATCAAGGCGGCGGTCGAGGCGATCTTCGACGTCACCGTGACCGGCGTGAACACGATCACGCAGAAGGGCAAGACCAAGCGTTGGAAGGGTGCGCCCTATCAGCGTTCGGACATGAAGAAGGCGATCGTCACGCTCGAGGACGGGCAGTCGATCGACGTGACGCAGGGGGTCAACTGACCATGGCGCTCAAACATTACAATCCGACGAGCCCGTCGCGTCGCGGCCTGATCCTGATCGACCGCTCGGGGCTCTACAAGGGCAGCCCCGTCAAGGCGCTGACCGAGGGCAAGCGCAAGACCGGCGGCCGCAACAACAAGGGCCACGTCACCTCGCGCGGCATCGCGGGCGGCCACAAGCAGCGCTATCGTTTCATCGATTTCAAGCGCCGCAAGTGGGACGTCGAAGGCACGGTCGAGCGGATCGAATATGATCCCAACCGCACCGCCTTCATCGCGCTCGTGAAATATGCGGACGACGAGCTCGCGTACATCATCGCGCCGCAGCGCCTCGGCGTCGGCGACAAGGTGATCGCGGGCAAGAAGACCGACGTGAAGCCGGGCAACGCGATGGAACTGGGCCAGATGCCGGTCGGCACCATCGTCCACAATGTGGAGATGAAGCCGGGCAAGGGCGGCCAGATCGCGCGCTCGGCGGGCACCTACGTTCAGGTCGTCGGCCGCGACCGCGGCATGGTGATCGTTCGTCTGAACTCGGGCGAGCAGCGCTACATTCGCAGCGACTGCATGGCGACGATCGGTGCGGTGTCGAACCCCGACAACCAGAACCAGAACCTCGGCAAGGCCGGCCGCAATCGTTGGCTGGGCAAGCGCCCGCTGACCCGCGGCGTCGCCAAGAACCCGGTCGATCACCCGCACGGCGGTGGCGAAGGCCGGACCTCGGGCGGCCGCCACCCGGTCACCCCGTGGGGCAAGCCGACCAAGGGTGCGCGCACGCGCAACAACAAGGCGACGGACAAGATGATCATCCGGTCGCGTCACGCGAAGAAGAAGAGGTAAGTCATGGCCCGTTCCGTTTGGAAAGGTCCGTTCGTCGACCTGCATCTGCTCAAGAAGGCGGAAGCCGCGCAGGATTCGGGCGGCCGTGCGCCGATCAAGACCTGGTCGCGCCGCTCGACGATCCTGCCGCAGTTCGTCGGCCTGACGTTCAACGTCTACAACGGCCGCAAGTTCGTGCCGGTGAGCGTCAACGAGGACATGGTCGGCATGAAGCTGGGCGAGTTCGCGCCGACGCGCTACTTCCCCGGCCACGCCGCAGACAAGAAGGGCAAGCGCTGATGTCGAAGCAGGCAGCTCCGCGCCGTGTCGGCGACAACGAGGCGCTGGCGGTCGGGACGCAGATTCGCGGCTCGGCCCAGAAGCTCAACCTCGTCGCGGGCCTGATCCGCGGCAAGAAGGCGAGCGACGCGATGAACATCCTGGCCTTCTCGAAGAAGGGCATGGCGGTCGACGCGCGCAAGGTGCTGGCCTCCGCCATCGCCAATGCCGAGAACAACCACAATCTCGACGTCGACGCGCTCGTCGTCGCCGAGGCGTCGGTGGGCAAGTCGATCACGATGAAGCGTTTCGCCACGCGCGGCCGCGGCAAGTCGACGCGCATCCTGAAGCCGTTCTCGCGGCTTCGCATCGTCGTCCGCGAGCAGGAAGAAGCATAATGGGTCAGAAGAGCAATCCGATCGGCCTGCGCCTCCAGATCAACCGCACCTGGGACAGCCGCTGGTTCGCCGAGGGCGCCGATTACGGCCGCCTCCTCATGGAGGATCTCAAGATCCGCAAGTACATCGTCGAGACGCTGCCGCAGGCCGCGATCTCGAAGGTGGTGATCGAGCGCCCGGCCAAGCTGTGCCGCGTGTCGATCTATGCGGCGCGCCCCGGCGTCATCATCGGCAAGAAGGGCGCGGACATCGAGAAGCTGCGGCGCAAGCTCGGCGAGATGACCTCGTCGGACGTGAGCCTCAACATCGTCGAGATCCGCAAGCCCGAGGTCGACGCCAAGCTCGTGGCGCAGGGCGTCGCCGACCAGCTCGAGCGCCGCATCGCCTTCCGCCGCGCGATGAAGCGCGCGGTGCAGTCGGCGCTGCGTCTGGGCGCCGAGGGCATCCGGATCACCTGCGGCGGCCGCCTCGGCGGCGCCGAGATCGCGCGCACCGAATGGTATCGCGAGGGCCGCGTGCCGCTGCACACGCTGCGCGCCAACGTCGATTATGCCGAGGCCACCGCGCACACCGCTTATGGCGTGTGCGGCGTCAAGGTCTGGATCTTCAAGGGCGAGATTCTCGGCCATGATCCGATGGCGCAGGACCGGCTGATGATGGAAGCGCAGACCTCGGGCGTCCGTCCGGCGCGCGACGATCGCCGCTAAGGAACAAGAGACATGTTGCAACCGAAGCGCACCAAGTTCCGCAAGGCCTTCAAGGGCCGCATCCACGGCGACGCCAAGGGCGGCACCGCGCTCAACTTCGGCTCGTACGGGCTGAAGGCGATGGAGCCCGATCGGCTCACCGCGCGCCAGATCGAGGCGGCTCGCCGCGCGATCACGCGCCACATCAAGCGCCAGGGCCGTTTGTGGATTCGCATCTTCCCGGACGTGCCGGTCTCGTCCAAGCCTGCCGAAGTCCGCATGGGCAAGGGCAAGGGTTCGCCGGAATTCTGGGCGGCGCGCGTCAAGCCCGGCCGCATTCTGTTCGAGCTCGACGGCGTGCCCGGCCCGCTCGCGGCGGAAGCATTCGAGCGTGCGGCGATGAAGCTGCCGATCAAGACCAAGGTGGTGGCGCGTCTCGGCGACACCTCGCACCTGGGAGCATAAGCGATGGCCCGGATCGACGATCTGAAGGCGAAGACCGACGACCAGCTCTCCGAAGAGCTGGGCAATCTGAAGCGCGAGGCGTTCAACCTGCGTTTCCAGGCCGCGACCAGCCAGCTCGAGAAACCGAGCCGGGTCCGCGAAGTGCGTCGCGACATCGCCCGTATCAAGACGCTGCAGGGCGATCGCGCCCGCGCGGCCGCGAAGTAAGGAAGACGAAGCTATGCCGAAGCGCGTGCTGACGGGACAGATCGTCTCGGACAAGACCGACAAGACGGTGGTGGTGAGTGTCGAGCGCAAGGTGAAGCACCCGCTCTACGGCAAGATCATCCGCCGCTCGAAGAAGTACCACGCCCATGACGAGGCGAACGAGTACAAGACCGGCGAGACGGTGCGGATCGAGGAGACCAGGCCGATCTCGAAGCTCAAGACCTGGAAGGTGATCGAGCGGGTCAACACCCACGCGACGCCGGAGCGGGTCGAGGTCGACGCGTAAGATCAACCTCCGTTCGCCCTGAGCCTGTCGAAGGGCCGTTCTTCTTCCGGAAGCGGGAGACGAAAGGAAGGACGGGGCTTCGACAGGCTCAGCCCGAACGGGGTGGGCGGTAGAGACAGTCAGTGGAACCACCGGGTTTTCCCGGTAGGCCGAATGAGAAGGAACCGGATCGATGATCCAGATGCAGTCCAATCTCGACGTCGCGGACAACAGCGGCGCCAAGCGGGTGCAGTGCATCAAGGTGCTGGGCGGCTCGAAGCGCCGCACGGCCGGCGTCGGCGACATCATCGTCGTCAGCGTCAAGGAAGCGCAGCCGCGTGGCCGCGTGAAGAAGGGCGACGTGCATCGCGCCGTCATCGTGCGCACCGCGAAGGACATTCGCCGCGCCGACGGCTCGGTGATCCGCTTCGATTCGAACGCCGCGGTGCTCGTCAACAAGAACGAGGAGCCGATCGGCACCCGTATCTTCGGCCCGGTGGTCCGCGAGCTCCGCGCCAGGAAGCACATGAAGATCATTTCGCTCGCGCCGGAGGTGCTGTGATGGCTGCCGCCAAGATCAAGAAGGGTGATCAGGTCATCGTCCTGTCCGGCAAGGACAAGGGACGGACCGGCGAGGTCACCAAGGCGATGCCGAAGGAAGGCAAGGTCGTCGTGTCGGGCGTCAACGTCGCCGTGCGGCACGTCAAGCCGAGCCAGGCCGATCCGCAGGGCGGCCTCCAACGCTCGGAAGCGCCGCTGCACATTTCCAAGGTCGCGCACGTGACCAAGGACGGCAAGCCCACGCGCGTCCGTTTCGAGACCGGCAAGGACGGCAAGAAGGTCCGCGTCGCGGTCAAGTCCGGGGAGAAGATCGATGGCTGATGCCAAGTATACGCCCCGCTTGAAGGGCATCTATGACGAGAAGATCGTCAAGGCGATGACCGACAAGTTCGGTTACAAGAACGCGCTCGAAGTGCCGAGGATCGAGAAGATCGTCCTCAACATGGGCGTGGGCGAGGCGACGCAGGACAAGAAGAAGGTCGAGCAGGCAGCCTCCGAGATGGAGCTGATCGCCGGCCAGAAGCCCGTCGTCACCAAGGCGAAGAAGTCGATCGCGCAGTTCAAGCTGCGCGAGGGCATGGCGATCGGCTGCAAGGTCACGCTGCGCCGCGAGCGGATGTACGAGTTCCTCGATCGTCTGATCACGATCGCGATGCCGCGCATCCGCGACTTCCGCGGGCTGAACCCGAAGTCGTTCGACGGCCGCGGCAATTACGCGATGGGCCTCAAGGAACAGCTCGTGTTCCCCGAGATCAACTATGACCGGATCGACAAGGTCCGCGGCATGGACATCATCGTCACCACCACGGCGAAGACCGACGAGGAAGCGCGCGAGCTGCTCCGTCTGTTCGGTTTCCCGTTCCCGCAGGCCGACGAGCAGAAGCAGGCGGCATAATATCATCATAGCCCCTCCCCTTCAGGGGAGGGGTTGGGGTGGGGCCGTGAGATACGGCCTTCCCCACCCCCAGCCCCTCCCCTGAAGGGGAGGGGAGCAAGAAGAAGGAAGAGAACTTAAGTCATGGCGAAACTGAGTTCGATCAACAAGAACGAGCGTCGCAAGCGGCTGGTGAAGAAGTACGCCGGCCAATATGCGAAGCTGAAGGCGATGGCCAAGGACACGTCGCTCGACGAGAGCGAGCGTCTGATCGCGCGCCTCAAGATGGCGGAAATCCCGCGCAACGGCAATCCGACGCGCGTGCGCAACCGCTGTGAGGTGACGGGCCGCCCGCGCGCCTATTACCGCAAGTTCCGCCTCTGCCGCGTGCAGCTGCGCGATCTGGCCAACAAGGGCCTGATCCCGGGCGTCACGAAGTCGAGCTGGTAAGGATCAAGAGATGGCAGTGACCGATCCCCTGGGTGATATGCTCACCCGTATCCGCAACGGCCAGCGCGCGCGCAAGGATTCCGTCCTGACGCCGGGCTCGAAGCTGCGTGCCCGCGTGCTCGACGTGCTGCAGCGCGAGGGCTATATCCGCGGCTATAGCGAGGAAGAGATGGGGCCCGCCAAGGGCATCCGCATCGAACTGAAGTACTTCGAGGGCCAGCCGGCGATCAAGCACGTCGCGCGCGTCTCGAAGCCCGGCCGCCGCGTCTATTCGGGCTCGAAGGAGCTTCCGCGCGTGCAGAACGGCCTGGGCATCACCATCGTGTCGACGCCGCGTGGCGTGCTCTCGGATGCCGAGGCGCGCGACCAGAATGTCGGCGGCGAAGTGCTGGCGGAGGTGTTCTGATGAGCCGCACGGGCAAGAAGGCGATCACCGTTCCCAACGGTGTCACCGCCAACATCGGCGACGGGCAATTGAGCGTGAAGGGGCCCAAGGGCACCCTCACCATGCCGCTCGCCGATGACATCAATTACGAGATCGGCGACGGCCAGATCGCGGTGAAGCCGGCCAACGACACCAAGCGCGCGCGGGCCTTCTGGGGCATGCAGCGCACCCTGGTGCAGAACCTGGTGACCGGCGTGACCGAGGGCTTCTCCAAGACGCTCGAGATCACCGGCGTCGGCTATCGCGCCACCGCGCAGGGCAAGAACCTCAAGCTGCAGCTCGGCTACAGCCACGACGTCAACTATCCGGTGCCCGAGGGCATCGAGATCAAGACGCCCGATCAGACCACGGTCGAGATCAGCGGGATCGACAAGCAGAAGGTCGGTCAGGTTGCCGCGGAAATCCGTCGCTGGCGCAAGCCCGAGCCGTACAAGGGCAAGGGCATCAAGTATCGCGGCGAGTATATCTTCCGCAAGGAAGGGAAGAAGAAGTGATGACCAAGGGTCTTTCTCTTTTCGAAAAGCGCCGCCGGCGCAACCGCACCGCGCTCCGCGCGCGCTCGGGCACCCGCCCGCGGCTGTCGGTCCACCGCTCGGGCAAGCACATCTATGCCCAGGTGATCGACGACGCCGAGGGCAAGACGATCGCGGCGGCTTCGACGCTCGAAGAGGGCGCCCGCGCCAAGTCGGGCGCCAATGTCGATGCCGCGGCGGATGTCGGCAAGCGCGTCGCCGCGGCCGCCAAGAAGGCGGGCGTCACCCAGGTGGTGTTCGATCGCGGCGGTTTCCTGTTTCACGGTCGCGTCAAGGCGTTGGCCGAAGCCGCCCGTGAAGGCGGATTGGAGTTCTGAGCATGGCTGACGAGAACAACACCCAGCCCGAGGCGACTGCGGCCGCGCAGGACGCCGCGCCGCAGACGGCGAACGACGGTCCCGGCCGTGGCGGTCGCGGTCGTGGCGGCCCCGGCGGCGGTCGCGGGCGCGGCGGCAGCGATCGCGGTCGTGGCGGCCGCGACGGCAATCGCGGACGTCGCGACGGCCGTGGCGGCGCCGAGGACGGCGGCGAGGAGCTGATCGAGAAGCTGGTCCACATCAACCGCGTGTCGAAAACGGTGAAGGGCGGCAAGCGCTTCGGCTTTGCGGCGCTCGTCGTCGTGGGCGACGGCAAGGGCCGCGTCGGCTTCGGCCACGGCAAGGCGCGCGAGGTGCCGGAAGCGATCTCGAAGGCGACCGCCTCGGCCAAGAAGGCGATGGTCCGCGTGCCGCTGAAGGAAGGCCGCACGCTGCACCACGACGGCAACGGCCATTTCGGCGCGGGCCGCGTGACGGTGCGTTCGGCGCCGGCGGGTACCGGCATCATCGCCGGCGGCCCGATGCGTGCGATCTTCGAATCGCTCGGCGTCGCCGACGTGGTGACCAAGTCGGTCGGCACCTCGAACCCCTACAACATGATCCGCGCGACCTTCGAGGCGCTCGGCGAGCAGACCTCGCCCAAGAGCGTCGCGCAGCGTCGCGGCAAGAAGATCGCCGACCTGCTCGGCCGCGGCGGCTCGCAGGCCGCCGAGGCTGACGCCGCGGCCGTCACGGAGTAAGCCACGATGGCGAAGAAGGACGCAAACACGGTGAAGGTGACCCAGACCGGGTCGCCGATCCGCCGCACCAAGGACCAGCTCGCGACCCTCAAGGGTCTCGGCCTGGGCAAGATGCACCGCACGGTCGAGCTGACGGACACCCCCGAGGTCCGCGGCATGATCCGCAAGGTGCAGCACATGGTAAACGTGGAGGGCTGATGCCTTCCAAGCCCCTCCCCTTCAGGGGAGGGGTAGGGGGTGGGGATGTCTCACCGAGACTGTCCCCGCGGCACTGCTCCACCCCAACCCAACCCCTCCCCTGAAGGGGAGGGGCTTTAGAAATCAGCGCGACAAAAGCGAAAGCGAGTGCAGACGATGAAACTGAACGACATCCGCGACAACGAAGGCGCCCGCCACCGCAAGATCCGCGTCGGACGCGGCATCGGCTCGGGCAAGGGCAAGACCGGCGGCCGCGGCCAGAAGGGCCAGAAGAGCCGCGAGGGCGTCTCGATCAACGGCTTCGAGGGCGGCCAGATGCCGCTCCACATGCGGCTGCCGAAGCGCGGCTTCAACAACATCTTCGCGCGTGATTATGCCGAGGTGAACCTCGGCGCGGTGCAGAAGGCGGTCGACGCCAAGAAGCTCGACGCCAAGGGCACGATCGATCACGCGGCGCTCAAGGCCGCGGGTCTGGCGCGCGGCGGCAAGCACGGCGTGCGTCTGCTCGGCAAGGGCACGCTGACCGCGAAGCTCAAGTTCGCGGTCGCCGGCGCCTCCAAGGCGGCGATCGAGGCGGTCGAAAAGGCCGGCGGTTCGGTCGAGGTCGCGACGGTCGTGTCCGCCGCGGAAAAGGCCGCCGCCAAGAAGGGCAGCGCCAAGAAGGCCGAAAAGAAGGGCTAAAGGCGGGTTAGACAAGCCGCCATGTGCGACTATATGAGCGGCGGGGGCGGAGACACGCTTTCCCGCCGCTTCAGTTTCAGGACACCGTAATGGCATCGCTCGCCGATCAGATGGCAACCAATATCAGCCTCGCGAATTTCTCGCAGGCGACCGAGCTCAAGAAGCGCTTGTGGTTCACGCTGGGGGCGCTCGTCGTCTTCCGCATGCTGAGCTACGTGCCGCTGCCCGGTGTCGATCCCACCGCATTGGGCCTGCTCTCCGCGCAGACGCAGGGGGGCGTGCTCGATTTCTTCAACACCTTCTCGGGCGGCTCGCTCAAGCGCATGTCGCTGATCGCGCTCGGCGTGATGCCCTACATCACCGCCTCGATCGTGGTGCAACTCGCGACCTCGCTGTCGCCGACGCTCGCGGCGATCAAGAAAGAAGGCGAATCGGGCCGCAAGAAGCTCAACCAATATACCCGCTACGGCACCGTCGGGCTCACGGCGGTGCAGGGCTATTTCATCGCGGTCGGGCTCGAGGCATTGGGCGCGAACAACGGCGTCCAGGCGATCGTCATGCCGGGCATGCTGTTCCGCATCGCCGCGGTGATCAGCCTCGTCGGCGGCACGATGTTCCTGATGTGGCTCGGCGAGCAGATCACCAGCCGCGGCGTCGGCAACGGCGTCTCGCTGATCATCATGGCCGGCATCGTCGCCAACATGCCGACGACGCTGTTCAACCTGCTCCAGGGCGGGCGCAGCGGTTCGATCAACACGCTCAACCTCATCCTGATCATCGCCGCGGTGCTCGGGCTGACGCTGTTCATCTGCTACATGGAGCTCGCGCAGCGGCGCATCCTGATCCAATATCCCAAGCGCGCCACGCAGCGCGGGATGCAGGCCGAGCGCAGCCATCTGCCGTTGAAGCTCAACACGGCGAACGTGATCCCGCCGATCTTCGCCTCGTCGCTGCTGCTGCTGCCGCTGACGATCAGTCAGTTCGCCGGCCAGCGCGTCCAGGGCCAAAACTGGTGGAGCGACCTGATCATCACCTTGAACCAGTATCTCCAGCACGGCTCGCCGCTCTATATGGCGCTCTATGGCGGCGGCATCATCTTCTTCACCTTCTTCTACACCGCGGTGGTCTTCAACCCCGAAGAGACGGCGGAGAATCTGAAGCGCCACGGCGGCTTCATCCCCGGCATCCGCCCGGGCAAGAACACCGAGAATTATCTCGATTACGTGCTCACCAGGATCACGGTGATCGGCGCCGCCTATCTGACGGCGATCTGCCTGGTGCCCGAATATCTGGTCTCGGCGCTGTCGATCCCCTTCTACCTGGGCGGCACCAGCCTGCTGATCGTCGTCAACGTGACGATGGATACGGTGACGCAGATCCAGAGCCACCTGCTCGCGCACCAGTACGGCGATCTCATCAAGAAGGCGAAGCTCAAGGGCGCGCGGCTGCGCTGACGCGACAGGCGATTGCATCGCACGTCCGGTTCGTGCTCAGGTGCGCGTTCCGGGCGGGGGTGCCGTGCGGACGCGCTGAGGACAAAGGGGAACGATCGCCGTGGACATCATCCTCCTGGGCCCGCCGGGGGCGGGGAAGGGCACCCAGGCTAGCCGGCTGGTCGCGGATCGCGGCATGGTGCAGCTCTCGACCGGAGACATGCTGCGCGCCGCGGTGAAGGCGGGCACCGAGGTCGGGCTTCAGGCCAAGGCGGTGATGGACGCCGGCGAACTCGTCTCCGATGCGATCGTCTCGGCGATCATCGGCGAGCGGCTCGATCAGCTCGGCAACGACGTCGGCCTGATCTTCGACGGCTATCCGCGCACCGCGGCACAGGCCGAATCGCTCGATACGCTGCTCGCCGAGCGCGGGCGCAAGCTCGACTATGTGATCGAGCTGGAGGTCGACGAGGACGCGCTGGTCGAACGCATCACCGGCCGCTTCACCTGCGCGGTGTGCGGCACCGGCTATCACGACACCTTCAAGCGTCCCAAGGTCGAGGGCGTTTGCGACGTGTGTGGTTCCCACGAGTTCAAGCGCCGCCCCGACGACAATGCGGAGACGGTGCGCACCCGCATGGCCGAATACCGCGCCAAGACCGCGCCGATCCTGCCGATCTACGAGGCCCGCGGCCTCGTTCGCCGCGTCGACGGCATGACGGACATCGACCACGTCACCGCCGCGATCGAAGCGATCCTCGACGGGCAGGGGTAACGCTTGTGCTCCTGCGAAAGCAGGAGCCCAGCGCTTCATACGCTATCGCCTGTTGCCCTGGGTTCGTGCTTTCGCAGGAACACGGCCAGGGCGGCATACGCTAAATCGGCATCATCCATCCCCGTTCGCCCTGAGCTTGTCGAAGGGCTGTTCTTTCTTTGCGATGCAGAAAACAAAGAACGGTGCTTCGACAAGCTCAGCACGAACGGAAGAAGGGGTGATGCCGAT
>Ga0268289_100075_pt1 | contig 55408 bp, 45 predicted proteins | sample MetspNORM_FD_191340 | JGI IMG/M metagenome (GOLD analysis project Ga0268289, IMG submission 191340) | Soil microbial communities from San-Diego area, Southern California, United States - Methylocaldum sp. NOR-M | ecosystem: Environmental > Terrestrial > Soil > Desert | place: USA: California... | reverse complement strand
CGCCGCCGGAAAAGATAGGCACGGTCAGGGTCAGGCCGATGCTGGCGGTCTCGCCGTCGCTGCCGAACCCGACGGTCGGCGAACCTATGCCATGCAGGTCGTCCCAGCTGTTGGTGCGTCCATAACCGGCACCGAGAGCGAGCGAGGGGTAATGGCCGCCACGCGCGGAAGAAACGCCCTGCTCGGCCGACTTGACCTGGTATTCGAGCGACTTGAGCGAGGGATTGTTCTCGATCGCTGAGGCGACCCAGGTGTCGGCGTCCTGCCCGGTGGGCAGCTCGGGGCGGAAGTCGTCCGGCAGGCCCTTGAGGTTACGCACCTGGCTGCCGGTGATCTCGGTCAGCGCCTGGTAGGCGTCCGCCAGGAAGTTGCGCTGGGTGATCGTGTTGGCGCGCGCGCTGTCGTACTGGGCGCGCGCCTCGTGCACGTCGGTGATCGGCGCCAGGCCGACCTCGAGGCGCTTGTCGGCGTAATCGAAGTTGCGCTTGGTGGCCGTCTCGGCCGCTTCGGCCGCGGCCAGCGTTTCGATCGCCACCAGCACGTTGAAGTAGGCCGCCGAGGTGCGCGTGACCAGCGAGTCGCCGGCCGACTCGAGGTCGAAGTCGGCGGCCTTGCTGAGCGCTCGCTGCGCGCGCAGGTTGGCGATGCTGCTCCAGTTGAACACGGTCTGGTCGAGCGTGGCGCGATAGCTGCGCGTGGTGATGTCGGCATCGCTCGGGTCGCCCGCGGCGTGGCCGCGGTCGAGCGAGGCCGAGCCGTTGATCTGCGGCAGCAGCTCGGCGCGCGCCTGCACGGCGCCTTCCTTCTGCGCGAGGCGGCCGGACTCGGCGGCCGCCAGCTGCGGATCGCCGTTGCGCGCGAGTTCGTAGGTCTGCAGCAGGTCTTCGGCGGACGCGGTGGCCGGCAGCAGCACGGCCAGGGCGAGCGCGAGGGCGAGGGGGCGGCGGCTCATGCGGGATCCTTTGCTCAGAAGACGAAGGCGGGCACGGGCGCCGCGCCGACGAGGTAGGGGAGGTCGGTCTCGAACAGCGATTCGGCGCGAATGCCGCCGGCGTCCTGGCGCAGCAGCGCGGCATCCATCACCGGCGGCGTGCCGCGCACGACGAACATGCGGCCGCCCGGGCGCAACCACTGCAGGAACTGCGACGGCACCGCGGCGACCGCGCCGGTGACGGCGATCGCGTCGAAGCGGCGGTCGGTGTCCCACGCCAGCGCGTCGGCGACCTCGACCGCGACGTTGGCGATGCCCTGCGCCTGCAGGCGCAGGCGCGCGGCGTCGACGAAGTCGGCGCGGCGCTCGAGGCTGACCACGTCGCGCGCCAGGCGGCCGAGGCAGGCGGCCAGGAAGCCGCTGCCGGTGCCGATCTCCAGCACCTCCTCGTCGCCGTCGAGCCCGAGCGCCTGCAGCAGGCGGCCTTCGACCACCGGCTTCATCATCCGCTCGCCGTGGCCGATCGGCAGCTCGATGTCGGCGTAGGCGAGGGCGCGGTGGCTTTCGGGGACGAAGGCGTCGCGCGGGGTGCGCACCAGCACGTCCAGGACGCGCACGTCGAGCACGTCCCACGGGCGCACCTGCTGTTCCACCATCGTTTCGCGGGCCTTGGCGTAATCCATCGTCGACATGATCGGGTCTCTCGCGGGCGGGCAGCCCGCCATTTTAGCGGTGTTTGGCCCCTGTCCCCGCGTTTCCGGGCGGGAACAGGATCGCTGTTGCAGCACAGCAGCACGCAGTGCCGGAAGTCACCGCGACCGCCGGCACCGTGCCGGTGGTCACGAGCGGCGGCCTGCCGCCTCGCGGCGGGCGTAGGCGCGCAGGAACATGTCGACGCACGCCTCCAGGTGCTCGTCGACCGAACGCCCGCCGGTGCAGCAGCCGAACACCATGCGCGCGTGCACTTCGCCCTTGAGCAGCGCGAAGAACTGCGAGGACGCCATCGCGACGTCGGGGATGTCGAGCTGGCCGGCGTCGACGCGGTGCTGGAGCAGGGTCGCGAACGACGACTGGACCCGCTGCGGGCCGGCTTCCCAGAAGATCGCCGGCAGCGGCGAACCGGTGATCTGCGGCGAGCACATGATGCGGTGGCCGGCGATCGCCTCGGGCGAGCTGACCATCGCGAAGAACGCGCGGGCGATCTTCAGCAGGCGCTCGCGCAGCGGGGTGTCGGGCAAGGGCACGAACAGGGTGTCCGGCAGCTGCGTCTCGCAGTGCGACTTCACCGCGGCCGCGAACAGCGCGTCCTTGTCACCGAAGTGGCTGTAGACCGTGAGCTTGGAGACGCCGGCCTCGTTTGCGATCTGGTCCATGCTGGTGCGCTCGTAGCCATGCACGGTGAACATGCGCTTGGCGGCCTCGAGGATCGCCGCGCCCTTGGCCAGGTCCTTGGGGCGGCCGGGGCTGGAATGCCTGGCCGGCGTGCCGGCAGGCTTGCGGTGGGAAGGGACGGACATGCCGCAATATTAGACCAACCGGTTCGGTATTTACAGGTTCGCCGGGGCCGGCGTTGTCCCGGGTTGCGCATCCGGGAGGCGCGGCCGGAGGCCGCCGGGCCGCGCGCGGCGCGCTAGACTCGGCCGGGCAAGCGCGGCCGGCGCGTCCGGCCAGCCAGCATGTCGGGGTGCATCCTTGGAGCCGACCGATATCCGCAATCCGGACACCTTCCACAGGGTCGTGGACTGCCAGTGGGCCTGCCCGGCGCATACGCCGGTCCCCGAGTACATCCGCCTGATCGCCGCCGGCCGCCATGCCGATGCCTACATGGTGAACTGGCAGTCCAACGTCTTCCCCGGGATCCTCGGCCGCACCTGCGACCGTCCCTGCGAGCCGGCCTGCCGGCGCGGGCGGGTGGAGGAGAACAACGGCCCCGAGTCGATGCGCGAGAAGCCCGAGCCGGTCGCGATCTGCCGGCTCAAGCGCGTGGCCGCCGACCACAAGGGCGACGTGCGCGCGCGCATGCCCAGGCCCGCCGCGCAGCGCAACGGCCGACGGATCGCCTGCGTCGGCGCCGGGCCGGCCTCGCTGACGGTGGCGCGCGACCTCGCGCCGCTGGGCTACGCGGTCACCGTGTTCGAGGCCGACGCGAAGCCCGGCGGCTTCATGCGCACCCAGGTGCCGCGCTTCCGCCTGCCGGAGGAGGTGATCGACGAGGAGTGCGGCTACATCCTCGACCTGGGCGTGGAGTTCGTCGGCGGCCGCCGCATCGATTCGATGAAGGCGCTGCTGGAAGAAGGTTACGACGCGGTCTTCGTCGGCAGCGGCGCGCCGCGCGGGCGCGACCTCGACCTGCCCGGCCGCCGCGAGGGCGCCGACGGCATCCACATCGGCCTGGACTGGCTGGCCAACGTCTACTTCGGCCACGTCACGAAGATCGGCAGGCGCGTGCTGGTGCTCGGCGGCGGCAACACCGCGATGGACTGCTGCCGCTCCGCGCGCCGGCTCGGCGGGCAGGACGTCAAGGTGCTGGTGCGCTCGGGCTTCGACCAGATGAAGGCCAGCCCGTGGGAGAAGGAGGACGCGATGCACGAGGGGATTCCCATCCTCGACTGCCGCGTGCCCAAGGCCTTCGTCCACGCCAGCGGGCGGCTGACCGGGATGACCTTCGAGCGCGTGCGGCCGGAATTCGACGACCAGGGCCGGCGGAAGCTGGTGCCGACCGGCGAGCCGGACGAGTTCCACGCCTGCGACGAGGTGCTGATCGCGGTGGGGCAGGAGAACGCCTTCCCGTGGATCGAGCGCGACGCCGGCATCGCCTTCGACGAGTGGGGCATGCCGGTGGTCGACAAGGCGACCTTCCAGTCGACGCTGCCGCACGTGCTGTTCGGCGGCGACGCGGCGTTCGGGCCGAAGAACATCATCTGGGCGGTCGCGCACGGCCACGCCGCGGCGATCTCGATCGACCGCATGCAGCACGGCGAGGACCCACGCGAGCGCCCCGACCCGCTGGCGCAGCTCGAGTCGCAGAAGATGGGCATCCACGAGTGGAGCTACGACAACGCGGTCTCGCCCGACGAGCGCTACGCGGTGCCGTGGTCGGAGGCGGCCAGGAAGCTCGACAGCATCAACACCGAGGTCGAGCTCGGCTTCGACGCGGCGACCGCGTGGAAGGAAACCCAGCGCTGCCTCAACTGCGACGTGCAGACGGTGTTCACCCGCGACAAGTGCATCGAGTGCGACGCCTGCGTCGACATCTGCCCGACCGACTGCATCACCTTCACCGTCAACGGCGACGAGCCCGACCTGCGTGGACGCCTCACCGCGCCGTCGCTGCACCCGGAGCAGCCGCTGTACGTGTCCGCGCCGCTGAAGACGATGCGGGTGATGGTCAAGGACGAGGACGTGTGCCTGCACTGTGGGCTGTGCGCCGAGCGTTGCCCGACCGGGGCCTGGGACATGCAGAAGTTCCTGCTGCTGGAGACGCACGCCGGGCCCCGCTGCCGCGACCGCGCGCGGAGCGCGGCGGAGGCGGCATGACCCCCGCCCACGCCCCGCTCCAGTCCACCAACGACTTCGTCGTCAAGTTCGCCAACGTCAACGGCTCGGGTTCGGCCTCGGCCAACGAGCTGTTCGCGAAATCCATCCTGCGCATGGGCGTGCCGGTCAGCCCGCGCAACATCTTCCCGTCCAACATCCAGGGCCTGCCGACCTGGTACGAGGTGCGCGTGTCCGAGCGCGGCTGGCTGGGCCGGCGCGGCGGCGTCGACCTGATGGTGGCGATGAACCCGCAGACCTGGGACGCGGACGTCGCCGAGATCGAGCCCGGCGGCTATCTCTTCCACGACGACAGCAAGCCGCTGCCCAGGTCCAGGTTCCGCGACGACGTCACCGTGATCGGCGTGCCGCTGACGCAGATCTGCAACGCCACCTACGACGACCCGCGCCAGCGCCAGCTGTTCAAGAACATCATGTACGTCGGCGCGCTCTCGGCGCTGCTGGAGATCGATCCGGCGGTGATCGAGGCGCTGATCGGCGAGCAGTACAGGAGCAAGCCGAAGCTGCTGGCGCCCAATGTCGAGGCCCTGCACCTGGGGCGCGACTGGGTGCGCGAACGCCTCCCGCATCCCATCGGCCTGCGCGTGCGCCGGGCCGACGCGGTCGGCGACCGGATCTTCGTCGAAGGCAACGCCGCCGCCGCGCTCGGCTGCGTGTACGGCGGCGCCACGGTGTGCGCGTGGTATCCGATCACGCCGTCGTCCTCGCTCGCCGAGGCCTTCCAGAAGTACTGCCAGAAGCACCGCGTCGACGACGCGGGCCGCGCGCGCTTCGCGATCATCCAGGCCGAGGACGAGATCGCATCGATCGGCATGGTCGTCGGCGCCGGCTGGAACGGCGCGCGCGCCTTCACCGCCACCGCGGGCCCGGGCGTGTCGCTGATGAACGAGTTCATCGGCCTGGCCTACTTCGCCGAGATCCCGGTGACGATCATCGACGTGCAGCGCGGCGGGCCGTCGACCGGCATGCCTACCCGCACGCAGCAGTCGGACGTGCTGGCCTGCGCGCACGCATCGCACGGCGACACCAAGCACGTGCTGCTGTTCCCCGAGGATCCGCGCGAGTGCTTCGAGTTCGCCGCTGCCGCGCTCGACCTCGCAGACCGGCTGCAGACGCCGGTGTTCGTGATGAGCGACCTCGACATCGGCATGAACCAGCGCCTGTGCGCGCCGTTCGAATGGGACGATGCGCGCGCCTACGACCGCGGCAAGGTGATGACCGCGCAGCAGCTGGAGGCCGGCGCCGAGTTCGCGCGCTACAAGGACGTCGACGGCGACGGCATCCCCTGGCGCACCTGGCCGGGCACGCACCCGGACAAGGGCGCGTACTTCACCCGCGGCACCTCGCGCAACCCGCAGGCGCAGTACTCCGAGCGCGGGGCGGATTACGTCTACAACATGCAGCGGCTGCTGCGGAAGTTCGACACCGCGAAGTCGCTGGTGCCGCAGCCGGTCGCGGCGCAATCGACGCCGCCGGCGCGCCATGGCGCGATCTTCTACGGCTCGACCAGCCCGGCGATGGCCGAGGCGGTCGAGCACCTGCGTGCGGACGGCATCGCCATCGACACGCTGCGGGTGCGCGCGTTCCCGTTCCCGGAATCGGTGCGCGCCTTCATCGACGCGCACGAATCGGTGTTCGTGGTCGAGCAGAACCGCGACGGCCAGCTGCGCACGCTGCTGGTCGACGCCTTCGGCATCGATCCCGCGCGGCTGGTCGCGGTGCTGCACTACGACGGCACGCCGGTCACGGCGCGGTTCATCGCGGGCGCGATCGCGGAGCGGGTGCGGCCGGCGGCCGCCAGGGAGAAGGTGGCGTGACTTGCCTGCGCTGCCATCCCGAGCGCAGCGAGGGATCTTTAAGCCAGCGCGGCACGGGCAAGATCCGTCGCTGCGCTCGGGATGACAGGCCATCCCGTGCGCCGGCGCGCGCGGTCCATGAAGGGATATCCCAGCCATGACCTACCTCGCCAAGCCCCGCCTCCACCATCCCTCGCTCGGCTGCAACGCCATCGGCTTCACCCGCCGCGACTACGAGGGCAAGATCAGCACCCTGTGCGCGGGCTGCGGCCACGATTCGATCTCGGCGGCGATCATCCAGGCCTGCTGGGAGCTGGACATCCAGCCGCACCGCGTCGCCAAGCTCTCGGGTATCGGCTGCAGCTCCAAGACGCCCGACTACTTCCTCGGCCAGTCGCACGGCTTCAACACCGTGCACGGGCGCATGCCCTCGGTGCTGACCGGCGCCAACCTCGCCAACCGCGAGCTGATCTACCTCGGCGTCTCCGGCGACGGCGACTCCGCCTCGATCGGCATCGGCCAGTTCGTGCATGCGATCCGGCGCGGCGTCGACATGGTCTACATCGTCGAGAACAACGGCGTGTACGGCTTGACCAAGGGGCAGTTCTCGGCCACCGCCGACCAGGGTTCGGTGTCGAAGAAAGGCGTGGCCAACACCGACAGCCCGCTGGACATGGTGACGATGGCGCTGCAGCTGGGCGCCAGCTTCGTCGCGCGCGGGTTCTCCGGCGACAAGCACCAGCTGGTGCCGCTGATCAAGGGCGCACTCTCGCACCGCGGCGCCGCCTTCATCGACGTGATCAGCCCCTGCGTGGCCTTCAACAACCACGCCGGCAGCACCAAGAGCTACGACTACGTGCGCGAGCACAACGACGCGGTCAACCAGCTCGACGTGATGCTGCCGCGCGCGGAGATCGCGGTCGACTACGACCCCGGGCAGACCATCGAGGTCGAACAGCACGACGGCTCGCGGCTGCGCCTGCACAAGCTCGACCAGGGCTACGACCCGCGCGACCGGATCGTGGCGATGAACCTGATCCAGCAGCGGCACGCGCGCGGCGAGGTGGTGACCGGGCTGCTCTACGTCGACGCCGGCGCGGGCGACCTGCACGGCCACCTCAACACCGTCGAGGCGCCGCTCAATTCGCTGGACGCCGCGGAGCTGAGCCCCGGCGCGGCTACGCTGGAGAAGATCAACGCCGCGCTGCGCTGACCGCGCGGCAGCCCGGTTTCCCGCGCCCGGGCGGCGTCAGCCGTCGTCGCCTTCAAGCACCTTGCGCTGCATCGCGTCGAGGTAGGCGTCGGCCTCCGCCGTCGATGCGAAGATATCGCCCATCGGCACGGCCTTGACCAAGTCGAAGACCTTCTGGATCTGCGGCTGCGGATTCACCACCAGCACCCTGCCGCCCACCGCCGACAACGCCTTGCGCGCCTTGAAGATGGAGCGGATGCCCGCGCTGCTGATGTACGCCAGTCCGTCGAGCTCCAGCACCAGCGTGGAGCCCCTGGGCGGCGAGCGCAGCAGTGGCGCCAGGCGTTCGTCGAGCTGCGCGTAGCTTTGCGTGTCAAGCCGGCCGGCGAGGACCACGCGCTGGCTGCCGTTGACGGGCGGTTCGATCCGGATGTCCAGGCTCATGCTTGCTCCTCCGGGGTCGGGATGCGCAGGGAAACTTTCAGCAGGTTGAAGCCGGCCTCGCGACGATAGCTGATTTCTTCCGCCAGCTGCCGGATCAGGTGCAGCCCGAGGCCGCCGATCGGGCGTTCGTCGATGTCGGCATCCAGGTCCGGTGGGGGCACGCTTGTCGGGTCGAACGGTGCGCCATCGTCGCGGAAGTGCAAGGTCAGCAAGCCGCCATGGATGCCGATGTCCACGGACAGTTCGTTCTGCCCGACGGCGGCTTCGCCATCGACGCCGTGCTCGATCGCGTTGCTGGCGAGTTCCTCCACGATCAGGCGCACGTCATCGCGCACGCCGGGCGCCACGCAATGGCGTGCCAGCACGGCCTCGAGCGAGGCATTGAGGTCCTCGACGCGCGCGTGCTCGCCGGGCACGATCAATCGGATCAGCATGGTGCGGCTCCTGTCGTCTGCTGGTACCCGGCGTCCCGGGCGAGGTCTTCGTCGAGGCGGATCGCCAGCACGGTGATGTCGTCGGATTGCGGCGCGCCTGCGGCGAAGCCGTGCACTTCGGCGACCAGGCGCCGGCAGTGGTCCAGCGCGCCCTGGCCGGGGGCCGCCACGGCGAGCAGGCGTTCGCTGCCGTAGGCCTCGTTGTCGGGATTGAAGGCCTCGGTGACGCCGTCGGTGTAGGCCAGCAGGCAGTCGCCCGGAAGCAGCCGGCCGCGCCACAACGCGAACTGCTCGCATACCTCGAACCCCAGCGGCGGGCCGTTCTCCAGCGCCAGCAACTCCGCGTGCCCGACGGCGCGCAGCAGCACCGGCGGGTCGTGGCCGGCGCTGGCGAGGCTGCAGTCGCCGCTGCGCACGTCGATGCAGCCGCACAGCACGGTGGCGAACATGCAGGTGTCGTTGCCCTGGACCAGCCTGCGCGAGGCCTCGGCCAGTGCTCGCGACGGCGAATCGGCGGTCTGCGCGGCCACTTCCAGCACGGTCACGGTGCGTGCCATGAACAGCGCCGCCGGCACGCCCTTGTCGGAGACATCGCCGATCACGAACCACAGTTCGCCGTCGCCCCGCTCGATGAAGTTGTAGAAGTCGCCGCCGACCGCCTTGGCCGGCTCCAGCACGGCCTGCGCATCCAGTCGCGCGCGGCCGCGGTCGATCACCCGGCCCAGCGGCAGCATCGCCTGCTGGATGTCGCGGGCGATCGACAATTCGCTCTCCAGCTTCTGTCGCGCCGCGCCCATTTCCTCGATTTCCAGCAGCTGGCGCCGGATCGAGGTGCGCGCGTGCTCCAGCGTGCGCGCCAGCAGGCCGACTTCGTCGCTCCGCGCGACGTGCGCCACCGGCGTGTCGTAGCGGCCCTGGCCCAAGCGGGTCGCGGACGCCGCGAGCTGTTCCACGGGCAGGCTGATCCGCCGGGCGAGCCTGCGGACGAGCAGCATGCCGGTCGCCGCCAGCACCGCGGCCGCGGCCAGCAGCAGGAAGAGCGCGCGATCGAGCCGGGCGATGATGAGCGCATAGGATTGCGCCACCAGCAGCGACCAGCCGCTGGCGCCGACCGGCTCCACGACGGTATAGCGTTTTTCGCCGCTGACGTTGTCGCGGTGCACGTAATGGATGGACCGGTGCGTGCGCACCGCATCCGCCGCGGGCGCAAGGTCGCCCCGCGAATGGTGCCGGATGTAGCTGTCAAGGGTCTCGCGCAGGGCGATTCCCGGGATGCTGCTCATGGCGATCGAGCCGGCGGGCGCGACCAGGGTCGCGCGCCAGCCCGGCAGGTAGGCGAGCGATTCGATCGGCGCGACCAGGTCATCCAGCGCCATGTCCAGGCTGACCATGCCGCGGGGGCTTCCCGCACGACCGGGCAGCGGCAGGTTGTAGGTCACCATCCAGGTCCGGCCGGCGGTCCGGTTGAGGTAGGGGTCGGACCACCAGCCTTCGTTCGACGCCAGCGTGCGCCGGTACCACGGCTGGGCGCGGTAGTCGTAGCCGTCGGCGACGAAGTCGCGCTGCCGGCCGTCGCTGCCGAAGTAATGGGCGAAGCCTGCGGCGGCGCCGCCCTCCGGTTCCAGCGCAAGCAGGCCGCCGCTGACGCCGGGCGTGGCGCCGACGGTGGCGCGCAGGGCCGCGTCCAGCTGCGCCGGGGCCAGGCCGGCTTGCACCACCAGGTCGGCTAGGTTGCGGGCGGCGATCGCAGTGATGCCGAGGTCGCCGTCGAGGCGTTCGGCCGCTTCATGGGCGCTGGCGCGGGTGTCGAGCTGCGCGTTGTCGATGATGCGCTCGCGCAGCAGCACCGCGGCCACGACGAAGATCACGAGCAGCAATCCCGTTGCCACCGCGCCCGACCACAGCGCGACGTGCGTGCGCAGGCTGTGGCGCCAGCGCACCGCACCGGTCGGGACCTCGGGCTGAATCGCTTCGTTGTTGCCGGGCATGCCGGTATTCCGCTTTCCCCTGCATCGATCATAGTCCCGCGGGGAACGGCCACGGGCGATGCAGGCGTCTCATTTCCCGCTTCCGGGCATGCCGGCCGGTGATTTCGCCGGCTATCACGTGGCGTCCATCAGCTCGGCGCGGGGGCCCGCCACCGGCGAGACCCAGGCGCGCGAATCGAAGCCCGCGTCCGCGAACGCAGCGCGCATCGCCGGCGCCGCGACCTTGGCCTCCGCCTTCGACGCGAACCAGGCGAACACACTCGGCCCGGCGCCCGACAGGCTGGAGCCGAGCGCGCCGTGGTCCAGCGCCGCCGCCTTCACCCGCGCGAAGCCGGGCACCAGCGGCGCGCGCCGCGGCTCGGCCAGCAGGTCCTGCAGGCCCTCGCGGATCAGGTCCGCGTCGCCGCGCTGCAGCCCGGTGAGGAACAGCGCCAGGTGCGCGCCGTGGCGGACCACGGTCGCCAGCGGATAGGGTTCGGCGAGCACCGCGCGCGCGCGCCGGGTTTCCAGTACCTGGTCGGGATGGACCACGACGCAGTGCAGCCAGGCGGGCGCGTCCAGCGCGACCATCCGCGTGGCGGTCGCCAGCGCGACGCCGCCGAGCAGCATCGGCGCCACGTTGTCGCCCTGCCGGCTGTGGCTGGACACCGCCTCGCCGTCGATCGCGCAGGAATACAGCGCCTCGCGCGGCAGCGGCGCGTCGAGCAGGGCGTTCGCGGCCACCAGCGCGGCCACGCACGCGGCCGCCGAGCCGCCGAGCCCGGCGCCGATCGGGATGCCCTTCTCCAGCTCGAGCGCGAAGCCGTGCCCCACGCCCGTACGCGCGCGCAGCGCGACGAGCGCGGCGCCTGCGGTGTTGCGCGATACGTCCAGCGGCAGCGCGTCCGCGCCCGGCACGTCGCCGCGAACCGCGTCGATGCGCACGCGCGGTTCGTCGATGCGCCATACACGCGCGACATCGCGCGGCCCGTCGAAGCTGTGGCCGAGCAGGTCGAAGCCGACGCCGATGTTGCCGACGCCGGCCGGGGCGAAGGCGCGCGCGCTGGCGGGGCGTGCGCTCATGCGAACCTGCGCCGCGGCGTGGCGTCGGCAACGGCATGCGGTGCGGGCGGCGTTCGCTTCATCGGCGGTCGCTGGGAAGTGGCATGCCCCATTGTCGCGCAACCGCCGGGCCGTTCCGGTGCCGCCGGCTGGCCCCGGCCGGCCCATCGTGGTCAAATGCCCGCCGAAGCGGGGGTACCGGGCATGGCCCGGTTGAGACAGACCCTTCGAACCTGATCCGGGTGATGCCGGCGTAGGGAAGCTTCGCGGGACGCCCGCGCGTCCGCGCCGCCGCTTTGCATGAAGCGAATCCCTCGCAAGGGTCCGCGCGCAGCCGCGCGGGCTTCCCAGCAAGCAGGCGGAGTCCCCCATGAATGCCGTGCCTTCCTCGCTGCAGCAGCAGACCGAGCAGCTTTCCGAATCCGTGACCCGGCCGATCCCCGGCTCGCACAAGATCCACGTCGAAGGCTCGCGCCCGGACCTGCGGGTGGCGATGCGCGAGATCGCGCTGACGCCCACGCCGACCCTGTTCGGCGGCGAGGACAACCCGCCGGTCACCGTCTACGACCCTTCGGGCCCGTACACCGATCCGGACGCGCGCATCGACCTGTCCGCGGGCCTGGCGCCGCTGCGCGCGCGCTGGATCGAGGAGCGCGGCGACACCGAGGCGCTCGACGGCCTGAGCTCGGAGTTCGGCCGCCGGCGCGAGGCCGACCCGCGGCTGGACGCGGTGCGCTTCCCCGGCCGCCGCGTGCCGCGCCGCGCGCGCGCCGGCGCCAACGTCACCCAGATGCACTACGCACGCCGCGGCATCGTCACCCCGGAGATGGAGTACGTCGCGATCCGCGAGAACCAGCGGCTCGAGCTCGTGCGCGACGCGCTGCTGCGCGCTCAGCACCCGGGCGAGGCGTTCGGCGCCAGCATCCAGCCGTCGATCACGCCGGAGTTCGTGCGCGACGAGATCGCACGCGGCCGCGCGATCCTGCCCAGCAACATCAACCATCCGGAAAGCGAGCCGATGGTCATCGGCCGCAACTTCCTGACCAAGATCAACGCCAACATCGGCAACAGCGCGGTGTCGTCGGGCATCGCCGAGGAAGTGGAGAAGCTGGTCTGGGCGATCCGCTGGGGCGGCGACACGGTGATGGACCTGTCGACCGGCAAGCACATCCACGAGACCCGCGAGTGGATCGTGCGCAACTCGCCGGTGCCGATCGGCACGGTGCCGATCTACCAGGCGCTGGAGAAGGTCGACGGCCGCGCCGAGGAACTCACGTGGGAGATCTTCCGCGACACCCTCATCGAGCAGGCCGAGCAGGGCGTGGACTACTTCACCATCCATGCCGGCGTGCTGCTGCGCTACGTGCCGCTGACCGCCAGGCGCGTCACCGGCATCGTCTCGCGCGGCGGCAGCATCATGGCCAAGTGGTGCCTGTCGCACCACAGGGAGAGCTTCCTCTACACCCACTTCGAGGACATCTGCGAGATCATGAAGGCCTACGACGTTGCCTTCTCGCTTGGCGACGGCCTGCGCCCGGGCTGCATCGCCGACGCCAACGACGCCGCCCAGTTCGGCGAGCTGGAAACGCTGGGCGAGCTGACGAAGATCGCCTGGAAGCACGACGTCCAGACCATGATCGAGGGTCCTGGCCACGTGCCGATGCAGCTGATCAAGGAGAACATGGACAAGCAGCTGCGCGAGTGCGGCGAGGCGCCGTTCTACACGCTCGGGCCGCTGACCACCGACATCGCGCCCGGCTACGACCACATCACCAGCGCGATCGGCGCGGCAATGATCGGCTGGTACGGCACCGCGATGCTGTGCTACGTCACGCCCAAGGAGCACCTGGGCCTGCCCAACCGCGAGGACGTGCGGGACGGGATCATGGCCTACAAGATCGCCGCGCACGCGGCGGACCTGGCCAAGGGCCACCCCGGCGCGCAGGTGCGCGACAACGCATTGAGCAAGGCGCGCTTCGAGTTCCGCTGGCAGGACCAGTTCCACCTCGGCCTGGACCCCGAGAAGGCGAAGGACTTCCATGACGAGACCCTGCCCAAGGACGCGCACAAGCTCGCCCACTTCTGCTCGATGTGCGGGCCGCACTTCTGCTCGATGAAGATCACCCAGGACGTGCGCGACTACGCGGCCGGGCACGGCGTCGCCGAGACGCAGGCGCTGGACGCGGGCATGGCGGAGAAGGCGGCCGAGTTCCGCGCCCAGGGCGCCGAGGTCTACCGGCCCGGCTGAACCGTTCGGCTTCGGCGGCCTGCGGGCGGCCGCGGCGTCAGCCGATGTTCACCGGCGGCCGCCGCGGATCACGCCGGCCCCCGGGCGCGCCGTGCTAGCGTTCGCCCATCGCCGATGGAGGTGTGCCATGAAAGCGTTGCATCGTACCGGCGCATGGCTGCTGGCAGCCTGCGCACTCGCCCTGCTGGCCGGCTGCGCCACAGGCCCGAGGATCAGCACCGACGCCGACCCCGAGGCCGACTTCTCGCGCTACCGCACCTGGGCGTTCTACCAGCCGATCGCGATGGAGCAGTCGGGCTACTCGACCTTCATCACCCAGCGCATCCGCGACGACGTGCGCCGCGAGATGGAGGCGCGCGGCTACGCCTACGACGAGTCCTCGCCGGACCTGAAGGTGAACTTCCAGGGCATCGTGCAGGAGAAGACCGACGTCTACTCCATCCCGCGCAGCGACTTCCAGTACTTCTACAGCTACCGCCACCGTTCCTATTTCGCGGTGCCGTTCTGGTACGACGAGACCCAGGTCAACCAGTACACCGAGGGCACGCTGACCGTCGACCTGGTGGACGCGGCGAAGAATCGCCTGGTGTGGACGGGCGCGGCGATCGGCCGGGTCACGCGCAAGGCGCCGCAGGAGCGGGCGATGGAGATCGACCGCGCGATCGGCGAGATCTTCCTGCGCTATCCGTTCCGCGCCGGCAGCGGCGCGGTGGCCGCCCCGGCGCAATGAGGGCCTCGTGGCGGTGAACTGGACGCCGCCGCGGCTGGAACCCTGGCGGCTCGCGCGCGGGCTGCGCAAGCATCCCTCGGCGATCCTGCTGGCGGTGCAGTTGCTCGGGATCCTGTCGTACCCGCTGATGGAGAACACCGGCGCCGGGCGCGCGCTGTTCGGCGCGATGAGCATCGCGGTGCTGTCGCTGGTGCTGTGGGTGGTCAACCGCGCCAGCGCCCACCTCGTGGCCTGGCTGCTGGCGGTGCCGTCGGTGTGCATGTCGCTGCTGGCCAACTTCGCCGGGATGTCGGAATTGCTGCCGTTCGCGCACGCGCTCGAATCGATCCTGTACTTCTACGCCGTGGCCGGGCTGATCCGCTACATGCTCGGCGACCTGCGCGTGACCACCGACGAACTCGTCGCCGCGGCCACCACCTTCACCCTGCTGGCCTGGGCGTTCGCCTACGCGTACTCCGCCTGCCAGGCCTGGCTGCCGGGGAGCTTCAGCGCGATCACCACCCCGCCGCAGCCGCGCACCTGGATGGAATTGCTGTTCCTGAGCTTCAGCACGCTCTCGGGCGTGGGCCTGAGCGACATCGTGCCGCTCACGCCCGCCGCGCGCGCGCTGACGATGCTGGCGATGTTCTCCGGGGTGATGTACATCGCGATCGTCGTCTCGCGCCTGATCGCGCTGACGGTGATCCGGCAGCAGCACCACTGAGGCGCGGGGCGGGACGAGCGGACGTGTCGGAAGCGCGGCGTTGCCGCGCCGATGGCTGCCTGCTTCGCGCGGCTCAGGGCCGCGCGCGGCGCGCGACCTCCGCGGCGCTCGCCGGCGTGACCCGCCAGGCGTCCGCGTCCTCGTAGGCGAACTCGGCGGTGGCCTTGCCGGCGACCTTGTCGAGCCGCACCACGCAGGCGCGCCATGGCGCGCGCCCCTCGACCCGGGTGGCTTCGCGCAGCGCGTCGAGCAGGTCCTCGATCTCCAGCGATTCCGGCGTCGCCGGCTGCCCGGGCTGGTCGCCGAGGTAGCGGAAGCCGTTGAGCGTGGACGTGCCTTCGCCGTGCCAGGCGACCAGCGCGTAGCGGTCCCACGGCTGCGCCGCGACCTTGCGGTCGGCGACGAGCAGGCGGCCGATTTCCAGGATCAGTGCGTCCTTGTCCATGGGCGTCGCGGGCCTCGTTCGGCGTCAGGCGTTCGTCATCTCCGAACGCGGCACCCGCTCGAACTGCTGGCCGGCTTCGTTGCGGAAGGTGACGCGCTGATCGTACACGACGCGCCCGTCGGCGGGATCGACGACCTCGTAGGCCACGCGCACGCGGTCCGGGCGATCCTGGCGCTGCGGCGTGAGCTGGACGGTGACGTGGACTTCCTTGCCGCTGTCGATCCAGTCGGCCCACTCGTTCTCGAGCTTCTTGTAGGCGCTGGTGTTGAAGTTGCCGTTCTGCGGGAACAGGTTCTTCAGGCCCTGGTCCTTGACGAAGCGGTGCGCGATCAGGTGGCCGCCCTGGTCGCCCTCGATGCCGCGTTCGGCGGACTCGCGCTGCGCGCGGGTCTCGGCGGAGCTGCGGTCGATGCCGTCGAACACTTCCGACAGGTCGGCCTCCGCGCGGATCGGGCGGCCCTGGCTGTCGTTGGTCCAGGTGACGGTGTTGTCGCCGATGTGCTCGGTCGTGCGCGTGGTCGCGCCGGGGCCGGTGGCGTTTCCGGGCGCAGCGGCGCCATCGTGCGGCGCGCGGTCGTCCTCGCGGCGCGCGGCGGCGAGGCGTTCGCGCTGCGGCGCGGCGTCGAGCGTGGCCGGCGCGTCGGCGAGCGCCGCATCCAGCGCCGCCAGCGCGTCGCCGCCGCCGTCCTGGCGCGCGAGCGCGTCCAGCTGCGCGTCGTCCATGCCGTCGACGATCGCGCGCGCCAGCGCCGGGCGCTCGACGAACGCGGCCTCGCGCAGCGACTGCGCGATCGCCCGCGCATCGGGCGTCGACGGCGTCGACGACGCGATCGCCGCGGCATCGGCCGCGCCGGACGTGCAGGGACGGACCGCATCGAACATGCCGGGCTCTCCGCGTGGCGAACCCGCGCAGTCTGCGTGCCCGGCGCGCACGCCGGTATCCGGGGCCAACCCTAGGATCGGCGGGACCTCGATGCGGGAACGAAGCGGATTCGCGGCGCGACTTCCGCCATGCGCTGCGGCCACAAGCGGCAAACACCGGCGGCAAGCGCTGCCACGTCCGATCGCGGGCGCGATGTCATCTTGGTGCCACGCCAACAGGCACGACAACTAAGACGGGGGAACACGCCATGGAACGTAAGCTGCTCGCCACCGCCATCTGCGCGGCACTCGCCTTCGCGGCCAGCACCGGCGCGCGCGCGCAGCAGGCGCCGGGCACCGACGCCGGCCAGGCCGCGACGCCATCCGGCGACGAGGCCACCAACCTCGACACCATCGTCGTCACCGGCTCGCGCATCCCGCGCGCGCAGATCGAGACCGCCTCGCCGGTCACCACCATCACCGCCGAGGACATCCAGCGCCAGGGCTTCCGCAACGTCTCCGACGTGCTGCGCGCGCAGCCGCTGGCCACCGGCGCCGTGCAGGACAACCAGTTCGCCGGCTTCACGCCCACCGCGACCACCATCAGCCTGCTCGGGCTGTCGCCGAGCTTCACCCTGGTCCTGCTCGACGGCCGCCCGCTGGCCGACTACCCGCTGCTTTACAACGGCCAGAGCAACTTCACCGACCTGACCAGCATCCCGGCGGCGATGGTGGAGCGGATCGACATCCTGCCCGGCAACCAGTCGTCCATCTACGGCTCGGCGGCGATCGCAGGCGTGGTCAACATCATCCTCAAGAAGCGCATCGACGGCATCCAGCTCGACGCGCGCATCGGCGGCTACAGCGACGGCGGCGGCGACAACGAGCGCCTGCAGCTGACCGGCGGCGGCCAGTGGGACCGGCTGGGGATCACCTGGGGCCTGCAGTACAGCCACCAGGACCCGATCTACATGCACGAGCGCGACTACACCGACACGACCGACGACAACCCGAATCCCAACCTGCGGTACGGAAGCCGCACCATGATCATCCTCAACGGCTTCACCGCGCAGTACGACGACCCGGGCACGCACTGCGACGAGCTCTCGTTCCTCTACGGCGGCACCACCATCAAGGATTTCCGCCCCGGCCGCGGCGACTTCTGCGGCAGCCGCAAGCAGCCCGGCTACGCCACCCTGCTCAACGAGGAGGAGGGGATTTCCGGCTACTTCAACGGCAGCTTCGCGCTCAACGACAGCACCGACCTCTACGCCACCGTGCTGGTCGGCAGGAACACCGCGAGGAACGACAGCGGCTCGCGCTTCTGGGTGCCCGACTACAACGGCACGCACCAGAACTACGTCTGGAACGCCACCGAGCAGACGCTCGAGACCTACCAGCACATCTTCGCGCCGGAGGAAATGCCCGAGGAGGCCCGCTTCTTCGACGCCGAATCCGACTCCTACAGCGCCGCGGTCGGCATCAAGGGCACCTTCGGCGACTCGGACTGGGACTACGACGCCTACTACAGCCGCTCCGGCTACAAGGTCACCTCGGACCAGCTGTGGCCGCTGGTCGATCCGATGGAGGACTTCTTCCGCGGACAGTTCATGGGCCCGCAGCTGGGCACCTACTACGGCTATCCCGTCTACGCGCCCGACAAGGATGCGTTCTACCAGGCGGTCACGCCGGAGCAGTTCCGCAGCTTCTCGGACGACATCCACAACGTTTCGCGCACCTGGACGCAGAACCTCAACGTCCAGCTGGTCAACGCCGACCTGTTCGACCTGCCGGCCGGTCCGGTGGGCATGGCGGGCGTGCTGCAGGTCGGCAGCCAGTTCTGGGACAACCCGATCGACCCGCGTGTGAGCGGCGGCGAGTTCTTCGGCATCAACGGCACCAGCGGCCGCGGCAAGCGCGAGAACCAGGCGATCGGCCTGGAGTTCACCGTGCCGGTGTTCGAGAAGCTCACCGCGGACCTCGCGCTGCGCTACGACCACTACCGCAACGTCGACGCCGGCTCCGACTCCGCGCCCACCTACAAGCTGGGCCTGGAGTTCCGCCCGGTCGACACGCTGCTGCTGCGCGCCAACTACGCCACCGCCTTCCGCGCGCCGGACATGGGCTACATCTTCACCGGCGGCAACGGCTTCTTCTCCAGCGAGACCGATTTCTACAAGTGCGAGATCGATCCGGCCAACTGCGCCAATTACACCGGCCTGTCGGTGGAGGCCAACCAGGTCGGCAACCCGGACCTGAAGTCGATCACCGCCGATTCGTACGGCTTCGGCGTGGTGTGGGCGCCGAGCAGCAACTTCGACCTGCACGCCGACTACTACCACGTCGCCATCGAGGACGAGGTGGTGCCGCAGTCGACGACCCAGACCCTGTTCGACGAGAACGAATGCCGGCAGGGGCGTCTGGACATCAACTCCAGCCGCTGCCAGGACGTGCTGGCCCGCGTCATCCGCACGGCCCCCAACCCGGGCAACCCGCTGCTGAGCGAGAACGTCGACCTGCTGATCGTCCAGGGCATCAACATCGCCGAGGAGAACGTGTCCGGCGTCGCCGCCGGCGCCAACTGGCGCGTCGAGACCGCGCGCATGGGGCGCTTCGACTTCGGCCTGGACTACAACCTCACGCTCGAGCACGAGACCAAGACCTCGCCCGACAGCCCGGCGCTCGACCTGTTCGGCAGCGGCCAGCTGCTCTCGGCCGAGTTCAAGAGCATCATCACCGGCGACATCGGCTGGGAGCTGGGGCGCTGGTCGGCGAACCTGCACGGCGTGCGCTACGGCTCGCTGCCCAACTACGCCAAGCAGTTCACAACCGATCCGGCCGCCCCCTACGTCACCTCCAACGGCGCCGGCCCGGGCATGGTGCGGCCGTGGATGCTCTACAACCTGAGCCTGGACTACGACATCACCGAGCACAGCACGATCAGCCTGATCGTCAACAACCTGCGCAACTCCAAGCCGCCGAAGGACCCCAGCTACGACGGCTCGCAGGGCTTCGCGCCGCCGTTCTACAACGTCTTCGCGTACAACGGCTACGGGCGGTCTTGGTGGGTGGAATACCGGATCGACTTCGGCGCGGGCGGGTAGCGCGCGAGCCGGGAAGGAAAAGCCGCGACGGCAAGCCCGTCGCGGCTTTCGTCGTTCCGCGATGGCGATCGCCGGCGTCGACCGGATCCTGGATCAGCCGCCGCTCCCGACCATCGCCCGCAGCGGCGCCAGCTGGCGCGCGTAGCGTCGCCACTCGCCCAGCCCGCGCGCGTGGATCGGCTGGCGCACCTGGGCGCTGCTGAGCGTGGCGACCGCGCCGGCGTTGCGGGTGTTGTCGCCGCAGCCGGGCTCGAACGGCAGCCCGCAGAAATCGAAAAGCCGCCGCGCCGCGGCCTCGCTGTCGCGCACCAGCAGCTCGTAGGGCAGGTCCAGCACGAAGCCGGGCATCGCCGCGTGCCAGTGCCGCATCAGCCGCCGGTACTGGCCGTGGTGGTGCGCGAGCGACTCGAAGCCGTAGCTGTAGCCGTAGGCGCTGCCAAACATCGCGCGGTAGTTGGAGAAGCACACGTCCATCGGGTCGCGCACCAGGTGCACCACGCGCGCCTGCGGCAGCGCGCGGCGGATGAAGCCCAGCAGCATGAAGTTGGGCGGCAGCTTGTCGACGTAGAACGGCCGGTCACCGGCGCGCCACTGGCTCTGCTCAAGGTAGCGGCGGCCGAGCTCGGCGAAGTCGATGCCGTCGCTCGCCTCCAGCAGCGCGGCGTCGAGCAGCGCGTGCCCATGGCGGTCGGCGCACCAGCGCAGCTGGCGCGGGAAGTCGTTGAGCTCGCCCGCGGCGGCGACCATCGAGTGGTTGCCGAGGATGCGCTCGAGCAGGGTGGTGCCCGAGCGCGGCAGGCCGACGACGAACACCGGCGCCGGGCCGGCGTGCGGCGCCGCCGTGCGCGCGAGCGCGGCCGCGCCGGAGCGCGCGACGAGCGCGTCGAACAGCGCGGTTTCCGCGTCGGCGTCGTAGCGCGGCAGGCGCGCGCGCATGCTGGCGTTGGCCCGCTGCAGCGCGTCCCAGGCGGCGTCGCGGTCGTCGAGGTCGTCCAGCTCCTTGTGCAGCGCGAACGCCAGCGCGGCGTGGTCCTCGGTCCCGTGCGCGGCCTCGCGCAGCCGCGCGCGCAGGAAATCCACGTGGTTGGACGTCGCCGTCTGGCGCCGGATCCGCGCCAGGCTCAGCGACGCGCGGCCGATCGTCGAGCCCGCGCGCAGGCAGGCCTGCATCTCCGCCTCGGCCTCGTCCAGGCGGCCGTTGAACTGCAGCTGCAGCGCGCGGTAGTAGCGGAAGTCTGGATCGCCGTGCCCGAGCGCGCGCGCGCGCTCCATCAGCGCCAGCGCCTGTGCGTGCAGGCCCAGCCCCTGGTGCACGTGCGCCAGCGCCACCAGCGCGCGGCCCGAGCGCGCGGCCTCGATCGCTGGATGGCGCAGCACCGCGCGCGCGGCGTTGGTCTCGCCCACCGCCGCCAGTGCCTGCGCGATCCGGCACACCAGGTCGACGCCCAGCCCCGGCGCGGACGCCGCCAGCCGGGTCTGCGCGCAGGCCTCGCGCAGGCGTCCCTGCGCGAGCAGGGTGGCGGCCGACATCAGCCGCGCCGGCGCCAGCAGCGGATTGCGCGCGAGCAGCCGGTCGAAGGCCTCGAGGGCATCGTCGAAGCGGCCGCCGCCCAGGTGCGACTGCGCCTGGCGCCAGAGCGCCTGGTCGTCGGGGAGCAGGGCGGGTTCGGTGGCCATCGGCGCTCGCGTGCGGGGCGGCGCCCCATGGTCACCGATCGCCGCGCCCCCGGCGCGCGCGCGGGCGCAGCCGCCAAGCGCGGCACAGCCAGGGGGCGCCTGCTGCGCTTACAACGGCACGATGCGAGAGACCGTGCACCCAAGACCAATGCCATATGCACCGGCTGCGGAATCGGCGGATGCTAGGGCCAAGCGCGGGCCCCGCGGCGCCCGCGAATGGACGCAGGGCACGCGGGAAACGACCGTGGCCGCCCGGCTTCCCCGGCCGGCGGCCGCGGCCATCGCGCAGGACGTGCGCGGCGCGGAATGGCCCGCGCCGGAGGCGATCGAAGACGACATGCTCAACCAGCACCAGAACCTGGCCGTGCCGCTGTCCGATTTCCTCCGGATCGGCGAGTGCGTGCTCGACTTGCCGCGCCGCGAGATCAGCGCGCCGCAGCGGCCGCAGCCGATGCGCATCACGGTCAAGGCGCAGCAGGTGCTGATGGTGCTGGTCGCGCACCACGGGCGCGTGGTCAGCCGCGAGGCGCTGATCGAATGGGTGTGGCCGGACACGCTGCCCACCGACGACGTGCTCACCCAGGCCATCGCGCAGCTGCGCAAGGCCTTCGGCGACGACCGCGACGCGCCGCGCTATCTGGAAACGATCGCCAAGGGCGGCTACCGCCTGCTCGCGCCGATGCGCTGGCTCGAGTCGGGCGACGCCGATGGGCCGGAAGCGGCGGCGTGGGGCCGGCTGGAGCCTGATGCCATCGTCTCGGCGCAGCCGGCGGCACCGGCGCCGGGCAACGTCGCGCCTGTCGCGGGCGCGCCGTCCGAGGCGCCGCCGCCTTCGCCGCGCGTGCCGCGCTGGCTCGACGCCGGCGTGGTCGTGCTGGTCGCGCTGGGCGCGCTCGCGCTGCTGCTGCGCGACCCGCGCCCAGCGCCGGCCGCCACGCCGTCGCCGCGCGTCGCGCGGCCGGTCGCGGCGGCGCCGCCGGCCGCGCCCGCGGGGCCGCTCGAATACCAGCGCATCACCTCGCTGCCCGGCGACGAATCCTGGCCCAGCGTGTCGCCCGACGGCGGCCAGGTCGCCTACAGCGCGTATTCGAAGGAGGGCGACAGCGCGGCGCTGATGGTGCAGGCCACCGCGCCGGTCGCGCCGCGCGAGCTGACCTCGCACGTGAAGGGCCAGAGCGACGTCATGGCGGCGTGGTCGCCGGATGGCCGGCAGATCGCCTTCATGCGCTACGAGGACGGCGAGAGCCGCTGCTCGCTGGTCGTGTCGCCGTCCTCGGGCGGGCCGACGCGCACGCTCGGCCGCTGCTTCCCGGGCATGATGCCTTCCTACAGCTGGCACCCGGACGCGCGCCACCTGGTGGCGATGGGCATCGGCGAGACGCAGGAGGAAGCCGCGGCCTTCCGCGTCGTGGACCTGGACACGGGCGCGTGGACGCGGCTGCCGTACGAGAAGGCCGAGACCGACTACGACATGTCGCCGACCTATTCGCCGGACGGCAAGTGGATCGCGTTCCAGCGCAACATCTCGCTGTCCGACCTGTGGCGCATGCCGGCCGCCGGCGGCAAGCCCGAACGCCTGACCCACCTGCGGATCAACATCTACGGGCTGGCGTGGGCGCCGGATTCGCGTTCGATCGTGTTCGCCGGCTACCGCGACGACGGCACCACGCTGATGCGGCTGGACCTGGACGGGCGCAAGGTCGCGCGGCTGGGCGGGGCGGAGGCGGACGTGGCCTACCCGAGCATCGCGGCCGGCGCGCGCTCGATGGCCTTCATGCTGAGCACGTCGCACGGCGGCCTGTACGCGCTGCCGATGGACGGGACCGGCACGCCGGCGCCCGAGCGGGTCTATTCCTCCAGCGGCAAGGACCTGCTGCCGGCGGTGTCGCCGGACGGCAACCAGATCGTCTTCGTGTCCAACCGCACCGGGCGGCCGGCGCTGTGGCTGGCGGAGCTCGACCGTCCCGATTCGCTGCGGATGATCGAGGGCCTGATCCCGGTCGCGCGCTTCGCGCCGGTGTGGTCGGCCGACAGCCGGCGGATGCTGGTGGCGGGGCGGCGGCCGGGCAACGAAGAGGGCGGGATCTTCGAGATCGAGCCCGCGTCCGGCCAGCTGCGGCAGCTGCCGATCCCGGCGCCCAGCCCGATCCGTGCGGAGTACCTGCCCGATGCGTCGAGGCTGCTGGCCATCGCCGACCTGGGCGGCGGGCGCCTGGGCCTGATGCTGTACGACCGCAGCACGACGCCGTGGCGGGTGCTGGCGTCCATCGACGACGTGGTCTTCGCCAAGGTCGACGCGGTGCGCAGGCGGGTGCTGTTCACGCGCCCGGCGCGCAACGGGCTGTGGCAGGCCGGCCTGGACTTGGCGCGGCCGACGCGGATCGCCAAGCAGCCTTCGCCCGGCGCGCCCGCCAGCCGGCGGCTGGTGATCGGCGGCGACGGCATCTGGCTGGCCGCGGCCGACGCGGATTGCGGGCTGCGCTGGACGGTGCTCGAGGGCAGCAGCCAGCCCTCGCGCTGCCTGCACAAGGAGTTCCTTGGCGTCACCAGCTTCAGCTACGACCGCCGCCGGCAGCGCCTGTACTACTCGTCCGAAATCGCAGACAACTCGGACATCGGCTGGATGCAACTGCCGACCTCGGGCCTGCAGTAGGCGCGCGAGCGACCTCGCGCCACCGCCTTGCAGCCCTCTCCCGCGCAGCGGGAGAGGGAGAGCGCGAAGCGCGAGGGTGAGGGCCCGGCTTTTCGCCGCGCTGTTCTGCTTCTTGAGAGCTTCGGTGACTTGCGCGAAGGAAGTCGCCGTCCGGTGAATCGCTCTTCCCCCGGCAGGACATCCTGTCCTGACGGGGGCGCCGGCCATCCATGGCCGGCTTGACGCGATCCCCCGGCCGCCGCCTCCCTGCCACTTCCCACCGCTTCGGCGTTTAGACCCTCTCCTGCGCAGCGGGAGAGGGAGGGCGCGAAGCGCCAGGGTGAGGGCCCGGCTTTTCGCCGTGCGGTTGGCTTCCTCAAGGCTTCGGTCGTTTGCGCGAAGGAAGTCGCCGTCCGGTGAATCGCTCTTCCCCCGGCAGGACATCCTGTCCTGACGGGGGCGCCGGCCATCCATGGCCGGCGTGACGCGATCCCCCAGCCGCCGCCTTCCTGCCACTTCCCACCGCTTCGGCGTTTAAACCCTCTCCCGCATGGCGGGAGAGGGCCACCGCGCCGCGCCGGCCGCTGTGCCGAGCGCCGGCCGTTGTGCCGGGAAAGCGGGTGCGGCGTGCCGGCCAGCGACAGGCGATGGCGGCCCCGGACCCGGCGAAGGAAGCGCCCAGGTCCGCCGACCCATGACTTTCGGAAGAATTTCAGCCGCCCCCGCGCGAATTCGGAAAGAAATCGCCGCAATTTCCTGACCAACGGGCGCGACTGCGTCAAACCGCAAGCCATCCAAAGGCAAAAGCGGAGGCGTGTCATGCAAGCATCTTCCTTCTGGGCCGACCGTGGCCAGTCGATCGTCTTCGACGACGAGAACGGGCTGTATGGCACGCGCTGGTTCGGCGTCTCGCGGCTGGGCAACTTCCGGCTGCGCGCGCCGCTGTTCTCGGTGTGGCTGCAGGTGCGCGGGAGCGCCACGGTGGACGCCCGCGAGGGCAGCTTCCGGCTCGCCGCCGGCGACTGGATCGCCTTCGAGCGCGATTCCCAACCCGAGCTGCAGGCCGACCGCACCGGCCTGACCCTGGGCCTGCTGCTGTCGCAGGACCTGCTGCGCAACCTGGTGCAGTCGCGCGGGCAGGGCCTGTTCGCCGGCCGCGGCCAGGTGCCGCGCGGCGAGCGCGCGATCACCCTGCGGCTGTGGCGGCAGGCGATGCGCGGCGAGGCCGCGGCCGCGCGCGGCGGGATCGGCGAGCACATCCGGCTGATGCAGCCGCTGCTGATGCAGCTGAGCCTGCTGCAGGGCGAGCTGGCCTCGCGGCTGGGGCGCTGCCCCGGGCGCTCGCACAACCGCAAGCGCCAGGTGTTCGGCCGGCTGCAGCGCGCGCGGCTGTTCCTCGACGGCCACCGCGACCGCGTGGTGACGCTCACCGAGCTGGCCGAGCTGACCAGCTTCTCCAACTGGTACCTGTCCAAGACCTTCCACAGCATCTACGACGAATGCCCGCAGGCGGCTTCGCAGCGCATGCGCCTGGAGCGCGCCTGCGAGCTGCTCGCCGCGACGTCTCTGGTGATCGGCGAGGTCGGGGTGGCGTGCGGCTTCGAGAACGCCTGCAGCTTCTCGCGCGCCTTCCGCGCCTACACCGGCATGACCGCGTCGCAATACCGCGAGCGCGCGCGCGCCGGCGCAGCGAACCAGGCAATCCCGGCAAACCCTCCGAAGGCGCGGGGTAAAACGCTGGCGTTCGCGGGCACGTAACTTTTCCGGTGCGTTTACAGAACGATAACGAATCCGGAGAGATCCCATGACACTGCCCCGAATCGCGCGCCGCCGCCAGCGGCACGCGCTGCTGCCCCTCGCCGTCGCCCTCGCGCTCGCCCCCGCACTCGCGGGCGCGCAGGAGGCCGATGCGCAGGCCCCCGCCGGCGACGCCACCACGCTCGACCGCATCGTCGTCACCGGCTCGAGCATCCCGCGCACCACCACCGAGACCGCGTCGCCGGTGCAGGTGATCTCGCGCCAGGAAATCGACCGCACCGGCAAGGCCACCATCGCCGAATACCTGCAGACGCTCACCGCCGACGGCCAGGGCTCGATCCCCAAGAGCTTCGGCAACGGCTTCGCCGGCGGCGGCGCGGGCATCTCGCTGCGCGGCCTGGGCGCCGGCTCCACGCTGGTGCTGCTCAACGGCCGCCGCATGGCGCCCTACGGCCTGGCCGACGACGGCCAGAAGGTGTTCACCGACCTGAGCACGATCCCGATGGACGCGGTCGAGCGCATCGAGGTGCTCAAGGACGGCGCATCGGCGATCTACGGCTCCGACGCGATCGCCGGCGTGGTCAACATCATCCTGCGCCGCGACTTCACCGGCGTCGTGGCCCGGGGCTCCTACGGCCTGTCGGAGGAAAGCGACATCGCCCAGCGCAAGGGCACCCTCACCGCCGGCTGGGGCGACTTGGCCGAGGACGACTACAACTTCTTCTTCAGCATCGACGCCAGCAAGACGGACAGCATCCTCGCCAGCGACCGCCGCGGCCGGAAATGGATCGGCACCGGCGACATCCGCCCCTGGGGCTACGACGTGGTCGGCAGCGGCTTCCTCGGCGGCTTCATCGTCGGCAACGGCACCGTGACCTCGGCCACCACGCCGTCGGGCGCGATCCAGGATCCGGTCACCGGGCTGTGGTCGTCGCTGCCCGGCTGCGCGCAGCTGTCGAACGTCAACCCGCCCGACCCGGGCGGCGGCTGCCTGTGGGACGTGGCGCAGTACCGCAACCTGGTGCCCGACGAGCAGTACGTGAACTTCTTCTCGCGCGGCACGTTCGCCATCAACGACAGCACCGAGCTGTACACCGAGTTCGGCTGGTCGAAGAAGAAGACGCGCTTCGTCAACGGCTTCTCCGGCGTCGCCGGCGCCTGGGGCTATCCGGGCGGGCCGGTCAACGCCAACAGCGGGCCGGGCGCGACGGTGCTGGGCCCCGACCATCCCGACAACCCAATGCCGGGCGTGGCGGTGCGGGTGCGCTACGGCGCCTTCGACGTCGGGCCGCGCGTGACCACCAACGAGAACGAGTTCGTGCGCTTCCTGGCCGGCGTCACCGGCACGGCCGGCGCATGGGACTACGACGCGGGCTACCTGCATTCGGAAACCAGCCTGTTCAACGAGCGCACCGGCTACCTGCGCTACAGCCGTGTGCGCACCGTGCTGGAGGATCCCAACAGCCCGGTGGGCTGGTGGCGCATCGGCGACGACTCGGGGCTCAACACGCAGGCGCTGTACGACTACATCTCGCCCACCATCCATGCCGACGCCAGCAGCAAGCTCGACATGGTCGACGCCAAGGCCTCGCGCTCGCTGATGGACCTGCCCGGCGGGCCGCTGGGCCTGGCGCTGGGCGCCGAGTACCGCCGCCAGAGCGTCGAGCTGACGCCGCAGAGCTTCACCGACATCGGCGACATCATCGGCCTGGGCTTCTCCGCCTACAGCGGCACGCAGAAGGTGGCGGCGGCCTACGCCGAGCTGCTCGCGCCCGTCGCCAGCACGCTGGAACTCAACCTCGCGCTGCGCGTGGACAGCTATGAAGGCGGCGAGACCTCGACCACGCCGAAGTTCGGCGCCAAGTGGGCGCCGGCGGACTGGATCGCGCTGCGCGGCACCTACGCCGAAGGCTTCCGCGCGCCCAATCCGGCCGAGTCCGGCGACGGCGGCCTGGCCGCGTTCAGCACCGCGGCCGACCCGGTGCGCTGCCCGAACGGCGTGCCGGTGCCCGGCGGCAACGCCACCAACGCCGACTGCGCCGCGCCGATCGCGATCATCACCACGCCCAACCCGGACCTGAAGCCGGAGACCTCGAAGAGCTACACCGTCGGCGTGGTGCTGGAGCCCACCTCGAGCACGTCGCTGACGCTGGACGCCTACGAGATCAAGCGCAAGGACGAGATCGCGCCGGAGAGCACCGCGCTGGCGATCGCCGCCGGCCGCGTCGTGCGCAACGACAACGACCTGCCGGGGATCCCCAACAGCGGCACGCTGCTGGCGGTGAACACCGCCTACGTCAACGCCGCCGAAACCGTGGTGCGCGGCTGGGACCTGGACATCCGCCAGCGCTTCGAGCTGGGCGCGGCCGGCAAGCTGCTGCTCGACCTGCAGTGGACGCGCATCAACTCGCTGTCCAAGACCGACGGCGGCACCACGTTCGAGTACGCCGGCACACACGGCAACTGCGACGTCACCAACTGCATCGGCACGCCCAAGGACCGGGCCAACTTCGGCGCGACCTGGGACGTCGGCGCCTTCAGCCTGAGCGGCGTGGTGAACTGGCGCACCAGCATGGAGAACGTGCCGTTCCGCGGCGAGGCCTGCGCCAACAACCTCGCCGACGGCTCGCCGGCGCCGAGCAAGTGCAGCATCGACTCGTTCTACTCGGTCGACCTGACCGGGCGCTGGCGGCCGACGGCGTCGTGGGAGCTGTTCGCCACGGTGGCCAACGTGACGGACAAGATCGCGCCGCTCGACCCGCTCACCTACGGCTCGATCAACTACAACCCGATGGACGTCAGCGGCGCGATCGGCCGCTACTACACGATCGGGGCCAAGTACACGTTCGAGTAGCCGCCACCGCCGCGCGGCAAAGCCGACGCCGGTCCCCTCGCGGGGGCCGGCGTCGTGCGTCCGGGGACAGGACGCATGCGGCGGCGCCGCGCCGGGACCGTGCCTCGCGCCTGCCGTAACATGGCGCCCCAGCGCCCGCGCACCGGGCCGCCGGAGCCCGTCGTGAAACTGCAGTTCCCCTTCATCCAGCTGCCGCTGCGCTTCGACGCGGCGGCCCTGGCCGCGGAAGTCGCGGCCATCGACGAAGCATGCTGGCTTCCGCATCCGCAGCAGTTCGAGGGCAACTCGATGCTGCCGCTGGTCGCGGTGGACGGCGAGCCGGCCAACGAGTCGTTCGCCGGCCCGATGCGGCCGACGCCGCACCTGCTCGCCTGCCCGTACCTGATGCAGGTCGTCGCCAGCCTCGGCGTGACCGCGGGGCGCAGCCGGCTGATGCGCCTGTCCGGGCACGCCGAGGTCACGCGCCACGTCGACCAGGGCTACTACTGGGCCGAGCGCGTGCGCGTGCACGTGCCGATCGTGACCCAGCCGACGGTGCGTTTCGAATGCGGCGGCGCCACCGTCAACATGGCCGCCGGCGAATGCTGGATCTTCGACACCTGGCGCCTGCACAACGTCGTCAACGATGCGGTGCAGTCACGCATCCACCTGGTGGTGGACACGGTCGGCGGGGACGGCTTCTGGGACCTGGTGGCGGAGGGGCGGCCGTTCCCGGCGCAGGCCGGCGCGGAAGGCTGGCAGCCGCGGCTGGTGGCGCCGCGTGCCGGGCCGGCACCGACGCTGGCGTGCGAGGCGGTCAACGTGCCCGCGGTGATGAGCCCGTGGGAGCTCAATGCGCAGTTCGCGATGATCTTCGCCGACGCCGTGCCGCACCCGCAGCTGGCGCGCGTGCAGGAGCTGGCCGGCCGGCTGGTGCGCAGCTGGCGTTCGCTGTGGGCGCAGTACGGCGATGCGCCGCAGGGCCGCCCGCGCTTCCGCGCGCTGGTCGAGCGCTTCCTCGCCGACACCGACCTGCCGGGGCCGCCGCTGATGCTGCGCAACGCGGTGCAGCTGCACGGCGTGCTGATCCTGCGCATCGGGCAGGCCGCGGTCGCCGACGACGACGGTGCGGTCGCGATGCCGGCCGCCAGCGCGGACGCCGTGGCCGATCGTGGCTGAGCTTTCCGCGGTGCCTGGCGTGGCGGATGGCGCGTCGCGCGATCGGGAATTCGATCGCCCGGTGTTCATCGTGTCCTCGCCGCGCTCGGGCTCGACGTTGCTGTTCGAGACGCTGGCGCGCGCGCCAGGCGTGTGCACGATCGGCGACGAGAGCCATGCGCTGATCGAGACCATTCCCGGCCTCGGCATGCCCGAGCGGGCCTATGCGTCCAACCGCCTGGACGCGGCCGACGCCACGCCGGCGGCCGTGGCGGAACTGCGCCGCCGCTTCCTCGCGCACCTGCGCGACCGCGCGGGCAGGCCGCCGCCGGCGCTGCCGCTGCGGATGCTGGAGAAGACGCCGAAGAATTCGCTGCGCGTGCCGTTCCTCGCGCGGACGTTCCCCGAGGCGCGCTTCGTGTTCCTGTACCGCGATCCGCGCCAGGTGCTGGCGAGCATGATCGAGGCCTGGCTGTCGGGCCGCTTCCAGACCTATCGCGGCATGCTGCCGGGCTGGCCGCTGCCGTACTGGGCGATGCTGCTCACGCCCGGCTGGCAGGCGCTGGCCGGCAAGCCGTTGCCGGAGATCGTCGCGGCGCAGTGGCAGGCTACGATCGAGGTGCTGCTGCGCGACCTCGCCGCGCTGCCGGAAGGCCGCTGGCAGGCGGTGCGCTACGACCGCTTCGTCGCCGATCCGTCATCGGTGGTGGCGGGCCTGTGCGAAAGCCTCGCCTTCGCTTGGGACGCGCCGCTCGGGCAGGCGCTGCCGCTGGCGCGGCACACCCTCACGCCGCCGTCGTCGGACAAGTGGCGCCGGCACGCCGCGGTGATCGAACCGCTGCTGACGCGCCTGCAGGACACCATCGAGCGCGCCGAACGCCTGGCCCCGTAGGCCGGGGCTACGCCCCCGACGCCCGCGCACCCCTCGACATCCGCGCCCCGTAGTCGGGGCTACGTCCCCGACGCCCGCGCACGCCCCGACATGTGCGTCCCGTAGGTCGGGGCTACGCTCCCGACGCCCGCGTATGCCCCCGTACTCCACCCCGCAACGCGGCCCTCAGAAATTCTGCTTCCCCGGCAGCGCCGCATACCGCTCGATCGCCTCCTGCAGGATGCGCTTGGCCTCGTCGGCGCCGCCCCAGCCGTCGAGCTTGACCCACTTGCCCTTCTCCAGGTCCTTGTAGTGCTCGAAGAAGTGGCCGATGCGCTCGAGCCAGTGCGGGCTGACCTTGGCGATGTCGTCGATGTGGCTGTAGCCGGCGAAGACCTTGTCCACCGGCACCGCCAGCAGCTTCTCGTCGCTGCCGGCCTCGTCGCTCATCTTCAGCACGCCCACCGGGCGGCAGCGGATCACCGAGGCGGGGATCAGCGGCAGCGGCAGGATCACCAGCACGTCGGCCGGGTCGCCGTCGCCGCAGACCGTGCGCGGCACGTAGCCGTAGTTGCACGGATAGCGCATCGGCGTGGACAGGATGCGGTCGACGAACACCGCGCCGCTGTCCTTGTCGACCTCGTACTTGACCGGCTCGGCGTCCTTGGGGATCTCGATGATGACGTTGATTTCGTCGGGGACGTTGCGGCCGGTGGGGACGAGGTCGAGGCCCATGGGGTGCTGCTCCTGGCGTGGATGGCGGCGCCGGGGCGGCGTCTGGCCGCGGCCGGAGGGCCGGAAAGGGCGGGAACCAGCGATTTTACGCGCCCGGGTGCTGCAACGCAGCATCCATGCCCTCGGGTACGCCCCAGCTTGGGCCGGCTCCGTACCCGGGCGTACACATACGGCTCCGTATCCAGTACCGGAACCGCCATGACCGTCCAGTTCGAGCCGCGCATCACCGACGCCACCAGCCGCCCGCCCGCCGGGGTCTGGGACCAGCCCGGGCAGCGCGCGCTGTTCGATCCGCAGGCTTCGGGCCCGCGCGAGATCGACGCGGTCGGCCGCGCCGACGTCGCCGCCGATGCGCGCCGCGACGACGCCACCCGGATCGACGGCAACTCCACCAACACCGGCACCCGCGAGCAGACGCAGAGCGCCACCGGGCAGCCGCTGTTCGTCGACAAGCTCGGCAACACCGCCAACGTCGAGATCACCCGCGAGCGCACCGCCGAGCTCGACCCGCGCTCGGGCCAGTACTACGTCCTGGCCGACCAGCTGGTGTTCAAGACCGGCAGCGGCGACGACAAGGTCAAGGTCACCCGCGGCGAGGACGGCCAGTTGCGCTTCGACGTCAACGGCGAGCAATACGACGTCAGCCTGGCGCAGGGTCAGCAGCTCACCGTGCGCACCGGCGAGGGCAGCGACACCATCGACATCGATCCGTCGGTGGACGTCGACTTCATCGTCGAGGCCGGCGGCGGCGACGACGTGGTGCAGGCCGGCGCGGGCGCCGATCGCATCGACGGCGGCGCGGGCAACGACACCATCGACACCGGCGCGGGCTTCAACTACGTCTTCGGCGGCTCCGGCGACGACAAGATCACCGGCGGCGACGACAACAACACGCTCTACGGCGGCGACGGCGTCGACACCATCGCCGGCGGCAAGGGCAACGACTACATCGAGGGCGGGCAGGGCAACGACGTCATCACCGCGGGCGACGGCAAAAACGTGTTGTCCGGTGGCCTGGGCGACGACGCCATCACCGCCAGCGGCAACGGCGATCGCATCTACACCGGCGGCGGCACCAACACCGTGACCAACATCGGCGCCGAGGGGCTGGTGTACGCCGCCGGGGTAGGCGACAAGCTCAGCGGCAACGGCAATGCCGATCCCAACGTGGTCAACGTCGACCTGCGCAGCGACCTGGGCACCAAGGGCGTGCGCGTGGAGGGCTCGGAAGCGTTCGTGCAGCGGGTGCAGGCCGACATCGACATGCTGCGGGCGTCGCCCAACGGGCAGCAGATGCTGGCGGAGTTCGACAAGTCCGCGGCCAGCGGCAACGTGGTCACGATCCGCGAGCTGCAGAACGTCGACAACGGCTATGCGCAGAGCGTGCCGGGCTCGGACATCAGCGATGGCCGGGCGGGCCGTTCGGGGCCGGTCGACATTTCCTACAACCCGGCGTTCGCGATCGCCGAGCTGCCGGTGCCGTCGGTGACGCTGTTCCACGAGATGTCGCACGCCTACAACGGCGTCAACGGCACCTTCCTGCCAGGCACCTATTCCGGCCCCGACACCGCCGACCGCACCGCCCAGGTGCCGAACGCGGAACGCCAGGCCGTCGGCCTCGACACCACCGCCGAGCCCTACGACTTCGGCGACGGCTCGGGCCCGATCACCCACAACCCCACGGCGCTGACCGAAAACGGCCTGCGCGCGGAAATGGGCCTCGAACTGCGCCCGAGCTACGCGATCTGAGCAGGGCGCTGAGGGGGCAGAGAACAGACGGCGGCTTCGGCCGCCGTCCTTCTTGAGTCCTCTCCTGCGAAGCGGGAGAGGGAGAGCGCGCAGCGCGAGGGTGAGGGCCCGGCTTTTCGCCGCGCTCTTCTGCTTCTTGAGGGCTTCGGCTGTTGCGCAAACGAAGTCGCCGCCTTGCAGCCCTCTCCCGCTTCGCGGGAGAGGGAGAGCGCGAAGCGCGAGGGTGAGGGTCCGGCTTTTCGCCGCGGGGTTTGGCCTCCTGCGGGCTTCGGCTGTTTGCGCGAAGGAAGTCGCCGTCCGGTGAATCGCTCTTCCCCCGGCAGGTACGCCGCTGCGCGGCTCCCCCGGCCCGGCGCAGCGCGCCGGGCATTCGCACGGGCGCGCGGCAGTGCCGCGCAAGCCGCCCGTGCTCATCCTGCCCTGGCGGGGGCGCCGGCCATCCATGGCCGGCTTGACGCGATCCCCCGGCCGCCGCCTTCCTGCCGAATGGACGTCGCTTCGGTTGCAGGAAAACGCCGACGACGTAGGTCGGGCCTACGCGCCCGATGCCTGGGAGGGATAGATCCGTCGGGGCAGTAGCCCCGACCTACGGCCTTCATCCGAAGCCGATCAACGACACGCCTCCGTTGAGCCGGGAGGGCCGGGGCCCGCGGAAAGTGCGCCATGGATGGCGCACGGCCCTTCCTCGGGCCATGGACGGACCGCGGAAGGGAGGAGCGGGCCCCGGTCCTCCCGGCGGTCTGTCCGGAGCCGCCGCCCGCGATTCCGGAGCCGCAACCAGAATCCGATTCCCGCAGGCGAAACCACAATTCGTGTGGAAACACGAAAAAGAAAACGGCGCCTTCCGGCGCCGTTTCCAACCCGCCCCATCACCGGAGCGGATGCGACACAGCAATCCGTCCCGCTACAGCAAGGGCACCACCAGCAACGCCACGATGTTGATGATCTTGATCAGCGCCTGCGGCGCCCCTCACCCCGTTCCCTTCTCCCGCATAGCGGGAGATGGGCGAAGGTGCCGTGCGGGAATCGCTTCGGCTACAGCAACGGCACCAGCAGCAACGCCACGATGTTGATGATCTTGATCAGCGGATTGATCGCCGGGCCCGCCGTGTCCTTGTAGGGATCGCCGACGGTGTCGCCGGTCACCGCGGCCTTGTGCGCCTCGGAGCCCTTGCCGCCGTGGTGGCCGTCCTCGATGTACTTCTTGGCGTTGTCCCACGCGCCGCCGCCGGTGGTCATCGAGATCGCGACGAACAGGCCGGTGACGATCGTGCCGATCAGCAGGCCGCCCAGCGCCTTCGGTCCCAGCAGCAGGCCGACGATGATCGGCACCACCACCGGCAGCAGCGACGGCACGATCATTTCCTTGATCGCCGACTTGGTCAGCATGTCCACCGCCTTGTCGTACTGCGGCTTGCCGGTGCCTTCCATGATCCCCTTGATGTCGCGGAACTGTCGGCGCACTTCCTCCACCACCGCGCCCGCCGCGCGGCCCACGGCCTCCATCGCCATCGCGCCGAACAGGTAGGGGATCAGGCCGCCGATCAGCAGGCCGATGATCACCATGTGGTCGGACAGGTCGAAGGTGAACACCTCGCCCGGGTTGTTGGCCTGCAGGTTGTGGGTGTAGTCGGCGAACAGCACGAGGGCGGCCAGCGCCGCCGAGCCGATCGCGTAGCCCTTGGTCACCGCCTTGGTGGTGTTGCCCACCGCGTCCAGCGGGTCGGTGATGTCGCGGATCTCCGACGGCAGCTCCGCCATTTCGGCGATGCCGCCGGCGTTGTCGGTGATCGGGCCGTAGGCGTCGAGCGCCACGATCATGCCGGCCATCGACAGCATCGCGGTCGCGGCGATGGCGATGCCGTACAGGCCGCCGAGCTCGAACGCGCCCCAGATCGCGATGCATACCGCGATCACCGGCAGCGCGGTGGCCTTCATCGAGATGCCGAGGCCGGCGATGATGTTGGTGCCGTGCCCGGTGGTCGAGGCGGCCGCGATGTGCTGCACCGGCTTGAACTGCGTGCCGGTGTAGTACTCGGTGATCCACACGATCACGCCGGTCAGCGCCAGGCCGATGAGCGCGCACCAGAACAGGTTCATCGCGCCGTAGGCCGAGTCGGCCATCAGCTGCGTGGTGATCGGGTAGAACGCGATCGCCGCCAGCACCGCCGACACGATCACGCCCTTGTACAGCGCGCCCATGATCGAGCCGCCCGCCTTCACCTTGACGAAGAACGCACCGATGATCGAGGCGATGATCGACACGCCGCCCAGCACCAGCGGGTAGAGCACCGCGTTGGCGCCGGCGTCGGCCGACATCAGGCCGCCGAGCAGCATCGTCGCGATGATCGTCACCGCGTAGGTCTCGAACAGGTCCGCGGCCATGCCGGCGCAGTCGCCGACGTTGTCGCCGACGTTGTCGGCGATCACCGCCGGGTTGCGCGGGTCGTCCTCGGGGATGCCGGCCTCGACCTTGCCCACCAGGTCGGCGCCGACGTCGGCGCCCTTGGTGAAGATGCCGCCGCCCAGTCGCGCGAAGATCGAGATCAGCGAGGCGCCGAAGGCCAGGCCCACCAGCGCGTGCAGCGCCGGCTCGCCGGTGATGCCCATGTGGCCGAGCACCACGTAGTAGCCGGCCACGCCGAGCAGGCCCAGGCCCACCACCAGCATCCCGGTGATCGCGCCGCCGCGGAAGGCCACGTCCATCGCCTTGCCCATGCCCGCGCGCGCGGCCTCGGCGGTGCGCACGTTGGCGCGCACCGAGACGTTCATGCCGATGTAGCCGGCCGCGCCCGAGAGGACCGCGCCGACCGCGAAGCCGATCGCGGTGGGCCAGTTGAGGAAGAACCCGATCAGCACGAACAGCACCACGCCCGCGATCGCGATCGTCGTGTACTGGCGATTGAGGTAGGCGCGCGCGCCTTCCTGGATCGCGCCGGCGATCTGCTGCATGCGTTCGTTGCCCGCCGGCTGCCGGTTGATCCACCCGGCCGAGAAGATCCCGTAAAGGATCGCGACGGCGGCGCAGGCCAGCGCCAGCCACAAACCGTACTGCTCGAGCATGAATTCCTCCCCGGAAGTGAACGATTGGAACAGCGCCGGACTATCGCACAGCGTCCGGAGACCGGATGTTGCAGTGCGGGAGGGGCGCGATTGCACGGCGATGCGGGTCGCCGATGGGATTCCGGACCCCACGCGCGGGGTTGCCGAGGTCATCGCTGGGGTGCCGGACCCCAGCGCATGGGGTTGCAGAGGCCACCGATGGGCGCCGGACCCCATCGCATGGGGTCAGGGGCCACGCGCCGGTGCGTCGCCCGCGTGAGCACCGATTCAGCCGCCCCGTGACAGCCTTGCCGCCGGTCTTCTCCCCCGGAATCCCCGATGCGCCTGATCGCCCCCGTCCTGCTCCTGGTCGCGCTGCCGGCCTTCGCCGCCGACCCGGTCCCCGAGATCAGCCGGCCGGCCGCCACGCCGCAGCCCAATGGCGTGGTCCACACCCTGCGCCAGATCCCCGAAGCCTGCGCCCGCATCGAGGGCGCGTTCACCGGCCAGGCGGCCGAGCCCTACAAATTCGCCGTCGTGCGCACCAGCCCCAACTGCCAGCCGCGCGCGCGCTTCGTCGATTTCGCCAAGGCCAGGCCCTCGGAAGCGGGTGGCTGGAAGTTCAACGACATCATCCGCGTGCCGAGTGCGGCCTGCCCGTCGCAGCAGGCGGTGGTGCGGGTCTGGCGCAAGCCGGTCGAAGTGGGCCAGAAACTCGACGGCCAGGGCCAGTCGCGCATCTACCTCGAGGACGCGAAGAAGACCGCCGCCGCCGGCAAGATCCCGCCGATCCCGATGTTCGCCGCGTCGATGGAGGTCGAGGGCAAGGCTTGCGATTGATCGGGGCAGCGCGGACTGCATCGCGGCGATCCCGATTCGCGTTCGCTCGATCCCGGCATGCCCGCGACGTGCCGCAGGCAAACGAAGGGCCGCATCCGCGGCCCTTCGCGCATCCGGCGGAAGCCGGCCTCAGTTGGCGAGCGACTTCAGCTTCGGCAGCATGCCTTCGAAGGTCGCCTGGTCGGAAGGCGACAGGTTCGGATGGCCGGCGAAGAGTCCCATCGTGACCGAGCCGATCACGTAATAGGTCTCGCCCGCCTCGACTTCGAGGTTGAGGATGTCCTTCGCTTCCGAGTGCACGGTGTATTGGTGCGCGCCCGGCGCGACCGGGACGACGAAGTAGGTCCCGCTGGCGAGCTTGCCGAGCTCGGTGTCGCCTTCGCGCACCTTGTAGCGGATCGCCGCGCCGGCGAACTTCTTCTCGCGGAAGAAGACGATCTGTCCCATGCCTTCGGCGGGCGGGGAGATGGGGCCGGCTGCCTGCGTCGCCGCGGGGGCGGATGCGCTCGGCGCGGCAGATCCTTCCGGCGCCGGTTCGGCCGGCGTCGCAACGTCGGCCGCCGCGGCCGGTGCGGCATCCGTCACCGGCGCAGTGGCGACCGTCGTCGGCGTGGCTTCGACCGCGGGCGCGGCCTCCTGCGCGACGGCGGAGCCGGAAACGAGTAGCAGGGCCGGCAGGAGCGCGCCGCGGAACATGTTCGTCATGGAGATTCCTCTGTCGTGGTTGGGGTGGTGGTGGACTGGGCCGGGTCCGGCGGCAGGCCGGACGGCGGTGCGGGGGACGGATTCGCGGCTGCTGTGGTGACGGGTGCGGCGGCCAGCCCGGCCTCCATGGCATCGGGAGCCGTCGGTTCCCGCGGCAGCACGATGTCCGCGGCCAGCCTTGCCTGCGCGGTCGTCGCGGCGGGAATCTCCACCTCGCCGCCATGGATGAACTGTGCGAACGGGCCCAGCGCGACCGCCGTGGCCAGGGCCGCCTTCGAATGATCCTTGCCGTTGGCGCCGACCCGGAAGCCGCGCAGGGGAATGCGCACGCCTGCGTACTCGAGGTAGCGCGCGGCCAGCAGTAACTCGCCCGGCTTGCCGCCGCCGCGCGCGCGATCGGCATGGATGATCTCGCCGATGCCGCGAATGCCCGCGGGCAGCGCCACCACGCCGTCGATGACCAGTGGCGCGCGCAACCGAAGCGCGAAGCGCTCGCCCCGCTTGCGGGCCTTCGAGCTGATGGCTTCGGTGATTTCGAGCTCGACGGTGGCGTTGGCCGGCAGGACGTGGCCAGCTGCGGGGAGCGCCGCGTCGAGCGATGCCGGCGCCACGTGCGGCGCCGGCGCCATGGCGTCCTGCTGCGCCCATGACGGCGCGCACGCGGCCAGTGCCAGCAGCGCGCTGGACATCCTTGCGATCCGGATCATGGCTCCCCCAAGCCGTCGTGCGCGGAACGCTATCCGAGGCGGGGAGGCGCCCGCAAGACCGCGGCGGCTGCGAATTTTTCTTGCCGCAGCGCCAGGTCGGACAGCACGGTCACGCGTCGCGTGTCGAAGGCGCTGCGCGTTCCCACGGCGCGACCGGTCCCGCGCACGCGCGGAACAGCGGGTGGCACGCGGGCCGGCGCAGCGATGCCAGCGCCGCGAAGCGCGGCGGGTCGCGCACCGCCAACTTGGCGAGCAGGTGTCGCCATTCGAAGTCGAGCTGGCCGCGCGTCACCGCGATCGGTTCGACCGCGCGCAGCGGGCCGGCCCTGGCGCGGTCGAAGGCGTAGCCGCGTGCGTCGGCCTCGTCGGCGATGGCGGCGAGCCAGGCGCTGATCGCCAGACGCGGCGAGGCGTGCGCGCGGAAGCGCTCGAGCTGCGGGTGGCGCGTGTAGCCGCGCGTCCGGCCGCGCAGCACCGCGCGCGCCAGCAGTCCCTCGCGCCAGGCGGCGACCAGCCCGGGCGCATCGAGGTAGCGCGGATGCAGCGACCACAGGCGCATGCGATGGGACCCGCGTCAGGCGCGGCTGCCGGGCAGCACGCCCAGCCAGACCGGCCGCTGCGGGTCGCCGGCCTCGAACATCACCCAGACGATGTCGCCGATCGCCGGCAGGTCCATCGGCAAGGCCGCGGGCACGTCCGCCTGGCCGGCCGGCACGCAGGCGCAGGCCCAGGCGGCGGGCACGTCGTCTAGCGCGGGCACGGAGATCCGCAGGCGGCGCGACTGCCGCGGGTCGACGTTGTCGAGCACGATGGCGCGGTGCAGGCCGCCGAAGGCGTCATCCATCGCGCCGTCCCCGGGCGGCGTCGCGGCCGCGGCGTCGCGTCAGCCTTGCCATGGCGCGAGCTTCCGCTTCACCAGCACGTTCTTCAGCTCCACGTACTTCGGGATGCCGTCGCTGCCGTACGGCGGCGGCGCCTCGCCGCGGATCAGCGGCTCGAGGTAGGCGCGCGCGGCGGCGGTGATGCCGTGGCCGTCCTTGCGGATGAAGCTCGCCGGCATCTTCTTCTCGCGGTTGGCGACCTGGTCCAGCGGCGCCGCCGTGATCTTCCAGCGGTAGGGCTTGTCGGAGGTGCGCTCGATCACCGGCATGGTGGCGTTGCGGCCGGCCAGCGCGTAGTCGACCGCGGCCTTGCCGACGGCCAGCGCCTGGGCCAGGTCGGTCTTCGAGGCGATGTGGCGGGCGGAGCGCTGCAGGTAGTCGGGCAGGGTCCAGTGCACCTTCATGCCGAGCGTGTCCTTCACCCTGCCGGCGAGGAAGGAGGCGACGCCGCCGAGCTGCGTGTGGCCAAACGAGTCCTTGCCGCCGCCGGCATCGGCGACGAAGCGGCCGTCGGCGGTGCGGATGCCCTCGCTGGCGACCACCACGCAATAGCCGACCCGCGCCACGATCGCCTCCACCCGCGCCAGGAACGCGGCCTCGTCGTAGGGTCGCTCGGGGAACAGGATCAGGTGCGGCGCGTCGTCCGCGCCCTTGCCGGCCAGGCCCGCGGCCGCGGCCAGCCAGCCGGCGTGGCGGCCCATCGCTTCGTAGACGAAGACCTTGGTCGAGGTCTCGGCCATCGCCGCCACGTCCAGCGCGCATTCGCGCACCGACACCGCGGTGTACTTGGCCGCCGAGCCGAAACCGGGGCAGCAGTCGGTGACCGCGAGGTCGTTGTCGACCGTCTTGGGCACGCCGACGCAGGTGAGCGGGTAGCCGAACTCCGCGGCGAGCTTCGACACCTTGTTGGCGGTGTCGGCGGAATCGTTTCCACCGTTGTAGAGGAAGTAGCGCACGTCGTGGGCGCGGAACACCTCCAGCAGCCGCTCGTAGCGCGCGCGGTCTTCCTCCAGCGACTTGAGCTTGACCCGGCACGAGCCGAACGCGCCGCCGGGCGTGTGCGCCAGCGCGCGGATCGCGGCGGGCGATTCCTTCGCGGTGTCGACCAGCTCCTCGCGCAGCGCGCCGAGGATGCCGTTGCGCGCGGCCAGCACCCTGACCTTGCGCGCGCGAGCCCGCGCGATCACCGCCGAGGCGGTGGCGTTGATGACGGCGGTGACGCCACCGCTCTGGGCGTACAGCAGGGTTCCCTGGGGCATCGGCTGGGGTTCCGGGTTCGTGGAATCGGGGGGCCGGCGGGCCGGGATACGGTAAAGTGGCGCGGTCCGCGCCGTGGCCGGGGCAGTTTACGCCCCCGCGGCGCCCCGTCTTTTCAGCGTTCGGAGCGATTCATGCGACTGGTACTTCTGGGTGCGCCGGGCTCGGGCAAGGGAACGCAGGCCGCGCGCCTGAAGGACCACCTCCAGGTCCCGCACATCTCCACCGGCGACCTGCTGCGCGCCGAAGTCGCCGCCGGCAGCCCGCTCGGGCGGCAGGCCAGGGAAGTGATGGCGCGCGGCGAGCTGGTCTCCGACGCGATCCTGCTGGGCATGCTCGAGGACCGTTTCTCGCGCGACGACACCCGCGGCGGCTTCATCCTCGACGGCTACCCGCGCAACCTCGCCCAGGCCGACGCGCTGGACGCGCTGCTGGGCCGCATCCGCCAGCCGATGGATTACGCGGTGCAGCTGGAGGTGCCGGTGGACCTGCTGGTCGAGCGCATCGCCGGCCGCGCCAAGGCCGAGGGCCGCGCCGACGACTCGCCGGAGTCGGTGCGCACCCGCCTGCGCGTGTACGACGAGCAGACCGCGCCGGTGATCGAGTTCTACCGCCAGCACGGCCAGCTCACCGTGGTCGACGGCGTGGGCTCGCTGGACGAGGTGTTCACCCGCATCGTCGAGGCGATCGCGCCGGAGAAGGCGGTCGGTTGAGGGGCTTTCGCTCTTGAAGCTCCATATTCTTGGAATCGCCGGCACCTTCATGGGCGGCGTCGCCGCGCTCGCGCGCGAGCTGGGACACGAGGTCGAGGGCAGCGACCAGGCGATCTACCCGCCGATGTCGACGCAGCTCGAGACGCTGGGCATTGAACTCAAGCAGGGCTACGCGCCCGCCAACATCGCCGCGGACTGCGACGAGATCGTGATCGGCAACGCGCTCTCGCGCGGCAACGCGGCGGTCGAGCACGTGCTCGACCATGGGCTGCGCTACACCTCCGGCGCGCAGTGGCTGAGCGAGCACGTGCTGCCCGGCCGCGACACGCTGGCGGTCGCCGGCACCCACGGCAAGACCACGACGACCACGATCCTGGCGTTCCTGCTGGAGGCGGCAGGGCGCGCGCCGGGGTTCCTCGTGGGCGGCGTCGCCGAGGACTTCGGCGTGTCCGCGCGCGTGGGGGCGGGCAAGGAGTTCGTCGTCGAAGCCGACGAATACGACACCGCCTTCTTCGACAAGCGCAGCAAGTTCGTCCACTACCGGCCGCTGGTGGCGATCCTCAACAACCTCGAGTTCGACCACGCCGACATCTTCCCGGACGTGGCCGCGATCCAGCGCCAGTTCCACCACCTGGTGCGCACCGTGCCCGCCCGCGGGCGGCTCGTCGTCAACGGCGAGGATGCGCGCCTGGCGGAAGTCCTGGCGATGGGCTGCTGGACACCGGTGGAGACCTTCGGCATCGACGCCGACGCCGCGGCCGGTGGAAGGCCGTTCGACTGGAGCGCGCGCCTGGTCGCCGCCGACGGCAGCGAGTTCGCGGTGCTGCATGCGGGAGAAGAGGTCGGCGTCGTGCGCTGGCCGCTGGTCGGCCGCCACAACGTGATGAACGCGCTCGCCGCGCTCGCCGCCTGCCACGCGGTCGGCGTCGACGTCGCGGCGGTGGCGCCGGAGCTGGCGCGCTTCCGCAGCGTCAAGCGCCGGCTCGAGGTGCTGGGGCAGGCGCGCGGCGTCACCGTGTACGACGACTTCGCCCACCACCCGACCGCGATCGCGACCACGCTCGCCGGCCTGCGCGCGAAGGTCGGCGGCGCGCGCATCGTGGTCGCGATGGAGCCGCGCAGCAACTCGATGCGGCTGGGCGCGCACGCCGATGCGCTGGCGCCGTCGCTGGACGGGGCGGACGCGGTGGTGTTCCTGCACCGGCCGGAGCTGGCGTGGGACGCCGGCAAGGTGGTGTCCGCGCTGCGCGGCGAGGGCCATGCGGTGCGCGACGTCGACGCGCTGGTCGAAACGCTGCGCGGCCTGGCGCGCGACGGCGACCACGTCGTGTTCATGTCCAACGGCGGCTTCGACGGCGCGCCGCGGCGGTTCCTGGCGGCGCTGCGCGTCTAGCCGGCATTCCGTGGGAGCGACGGAAGTCGCGACGTTTCCGCAAGCCGATGCAGGTCGCGACTTCCGTTCGTGGGAGCGGCTTCGGCCGCGAGCTTTTCCCCGCGGATCCGCGGTGGTCTGCCAAGAGCTCGCGGCTGAAGCCGCTCCCACACGTCCGATTCCGCACGTGCCGATCCCGCATGCCGCCTCCACATGCCCTGTTCGCACGCCCGGCTTTCGCCTCGGGCTGACGCCACCTGCGCTAGCCTTCCACCGATGCCCGCCCAGCCGCTCCCGCTGTTCCCGCTGCACACCGTGCTGTTGCCCGGCGCAGCGCTGGGCCTGCGCGTGTTCGAGCCGCGCTACCTCGACCTGGTGCGCGAGTGCGGGCGCAGCGGCGGCGGCTTCGGCGTCTGCCTGATCCTCGACGGCGAGGAAGCCGGCAAGCCGGCCACGCCCGCCGCGTTCGGCACCGAGGCGCTGATCGAGGACTTCGGCACCGACGACGGCCTGCTGACGCTGCAGGTACGCGGCGCGCGCCGCTTCCACGTCGACCGCACGCGGGTGCGCGACAACGGCCTGGTGGTGGCCGACGTGCGCTGGTGCGACGACGCCGACGTCGAGGAGCTGCGCCCGCAGCACGGCCTGCTGGCGATGGTGCTCGAGCGCATCCTCGCCCAGGTCGGCGGCGAGCACGCCGGCGCGCCGGCGTCACGGCTCGACGACGCGGCCTGGATCGGCTGGCGACTGGCCGAGCTGCTGCCGCTGTCGGACCAGCAGCGGCAGTCGCTGCTGCAGGACGACGACCCGCACGCGCGGTTGGATCAGTTGCTCGGGATGATGTCCTGAGCATCTGCGTCGGCCGGGATGCGCATGCGCAGCACCGGCACGCCCGTCTGCGGGTGCGGCGCCTGCGCGGTGTCCAGGCCCGCCATCGCCTCGCGCACGTCGTCGTGGGTGACGCCGGTGTCGCGGTCGGGCAGCCACAGCCCGAACAGTCCGAACGGCTCGGCCCAGTGCAGCACCTGGGTGGTGCCCACCCAGAGCGGCGTGCCGTCGGCCAGCCGCGCCGGCGCGCGCCACAGGCGCAGCACCTTGGTCTCGCCGGAGCGGTCGCCGGGGCGGCGCAGCAGCAGCGTTTCGGCCTCGGTGTCGAGCGTGGCCGGCAGCACCGGCTGGCGCTCGGGCGGGACGTCGTCGTCGAGCAGGCCCAGCGTCGCCAGCCAGTTCGCCTGCGGCTGCACGCCCCAGCCGTTGGCCTGCAGGCGGCGCTGCAGCGGCTCGAGCGGCCCGGCGACCTGCACGTCGAGCGGCCAGCGCTGGCTGGCGTCGTGCTCCTTGCGCTGCGCCGGCAGCGCGGACCAGCCCTGCCGCCACCAGTCGTCGACCTGCATCACCAGCGCCGGCTCGGGCGGCGTGAAGCGCGCCAGCAGCGTGTCGACCGCGCGCGGCGCGTGCCACAGCGCGGCGACCAGGAACGTGGCGTAGAACACCAGCGCCGGCGGCCGCATCCAGAACGAGCGCGCGACGTGGCGCCGGTAGGCGATGCCCAGCACCAGCAGCCAGACGATCCCGAACAGCATCCCGCCGACGACGTCGCTCAGCCAGTGCGCGCCCAGGTACAGCCGCGCGAAGCCGAGCACCGCCACCACCGCGCCGCTGACGAGGTAGGGCCACACGCGCCGGCGCCCCGGCATCTCGCGCGCGATCAGCACGGCGAAGAAGCCGAAGGTGATCGTCGCCATCGTCACCGCGATCGCCGGGAAGCCGAAGCCGCGCGGCGCGGTCGGTGGGTTGGGCATGTCCACCGCCGCGCCCAGCACCGCGGTGAGCGCCAGGCCGAAGGCCAGCGCCGCCAGCCAGTGCGCCGCGGCCATCCAGCGCTTGCGCCACAGCAGCCACGCCAGCGCCAGCGCGACCGCGGGCGCCAGCACCACGGTGTCGCCGATCGAGGCCAGCCCGGCCATCAGCCGGTCGGCCAACGGGTTGCGCAGCGCGAGCATCGCCTCGTACACCGCGCGGTCGATCGCCAGCGGCTCGCTGCGCATCAGCACCGTGCCCAGCAGCGCGAACCAGGCCACGCCGATCGCCAGCAGGCAGGCGGCCAGGATCAGCAGCGAGGCCGACTCGGGGCGGTTGGGATCGATCATCGCGCCCGCGTACTTGCCCAGGTGCGGATGCGCGCGCGTCCAGCGCAGCGCGCGCGCCAGCAGCGAGTCGGCGTGGCGCGCGAACCAGCGATAGGTGTAGAGCACCGCCGCCCACGCCAGCGCCAGCGCGACCACCAGCCCGCCCAGCGCCAGCGCCAGCCGGTTGGCCACTGCGGCCACGGCGTCGTAGGCCGAGCCCAGCAGCCAGCCCGGCACCAGGAACAGCAGCGCCCAGCTCACCGCCGCGAACGCGCTCGCCGGCACGTAACGCCGCAGCGGCATCCGCGCCATGCCGGCAACCGCCGGCACGAACGGCCGGATCGGTCCGGCATAGCGCGCGATCACGATGCCCTTGGCCGCGTTGCGCCGGAACACCGCCTCGCCGCGCTCGAGCAGCTGCGGATAGCGCGAGAACGGCCACGCCGCGCGCAGCCGCGGTCCCCAGCGGTGCCCGATCCAGAAGCTGATGCCATCGCCGATGAACGCGCCCAGCGCCGCGCACGCCACCGCATAGGGCCCCGAGATCTCGCCCAGCCCGATCAGCACGCCGATCGCGAACAGCAGCGGCAGCGCCGGCACGATCGCGCCGAGCACCACCACCGCGTCGCAGAACGCGATCGCGAAGATCACCGCACCCGCCGCGATTGGATGGGTGCCGATCCAGGCGACCAGTTGTTCGAACCAGCCGTTCGTCATCGGCGGATTGTACGGGCGGGCCGCTGCGCGATGGGTGGCGTGATTCGCTGTCATCCCGAGCGCAGCGAGGGATCTGCTCCATCGCGCCCGGATCCCTCGCTGCGCTCGGGATGACAAGGGGCATAGAGGGTTCCATTCCGGATCCCGCCCCTAGAATGCAGCGATGCCCCGCGATGCCGTCGAAATCCAGGCCCTCAAGTCCGACAGCTTCGGCCGCATCGCGCTGATGCGCGACGCGGCGGGCCTGTTCGTGCGTCGCGACCTGCGCCACGTGCCGTGGTGGCTGCGGCTGCCGGCCTGGTGGCTGGCGCGGCGCGAGGCGCGCGGGCTGCGGCGCGCGCACGGGCTGGACGCGATGCCGCAGCTGCTCGACTGGGACGGCCGCATCCTCGACCGCAGCTACCTCGAGGGCGCGGCGATGTACCAGCGCCCGCCGCGCGGCGACGCCGCCTGGTTCCGCGACGCGCACCGGCTGCTGCAGCGCCTGCACCGGCGCGGCATCGCCCACAACGACCTGGCCAAGGAAGCCAACTGGCTGGTGCTGGCCGACGGCCGCCCGGCGCTGATCGACTTCCAGCTCGCCGTCACCGGCCACCCGCGCTCGCGCTGGATCCGCCTCCTGGCGCGCGAGGACCTGCGCCACCTGCTCAAGCACAAGCGCACGTATTGCCCGGAATCGATCACGCCGGTGGAGCGGCGGATCCTCCGGCGCACCTCGTGGCTGCGCGAGGCCTGGTTCGCCACCGGCAAGCCGGTGTACCGCTTCGTCACCCGGCGGATCCTGAAGTGGGAAGACAACGAGGGCCAGGGCCCCAAGCCGTAGCGCAGTCCGCTGTCATCCCGAGCGCAGCGAGGGATCCGCCCCGTTGCGTCCGGATCCCTCGCTGCGCTCGGGATGGCAGGGATCGTGGGATGATTTCGCTTCGAATCCCGATCCCGGATTTCCGATGCCGTCCCTCCAAGGCAAGACCCTGTTCATCACCGGCGCCTCGCGCGGCATCGGCCTGGCGATCGCGCTGCGCGCGGCGCGCGACGGCGCCAACGTGGCGGTCGCCGCCAAGTCCGACGTGCCCAACCCGAAGCTGCCCGGCACCATCCACACCGCCGCGCAGGCGGTGAACGCCGCCGGCGGGCAGGGCCTGGCGCTGCGCTGCGACATCCGCGAGGAGGACCAGGTGCGTGCCGCGGTCGCGGCCACGGTCGACGCCTTCGGCAGCATCGACATCCTGGTCAACAACGCCAGCGCGATCTGGCTGCGCGGCGTGCTCGACACGCCGATGAAGCGCTTCGACCTGATGCAGCAGGTCAACGCGCGCGGCACGTTCCTGTGCGCGCAGGCCTGCCTGCCGCACCTGCTGGCCGCGCCCAACCCGCACATCCTCACGCTGTGCCCGCCGCCGTCGCTGGATCCGAAATGGTGGGCGCCGCACACCGGCTACACGCTGGCGAAGATGGGCATGAGCTTCGTGACGCTGGGCTTGGCCGGCGAGTTCGGGCCGCAGGGCGTCGCGGTGAACGCGCTGTGGCCGCGCACGCTCATCGGCACCGACGCGCTCAACATGATCCCGGGCGTGAGCGCCGCCAACGGCCGCCGCCCGGAGATCATGGCCGACGCCGCGCACGCGATCCTGGTCCGCGAGGCGCGCACGTGCACGGGCCGCTTCTTCATCGACGACGAGGTGCTGGCCGAGGCCGGCGTGACCGATCTTTCCGGCTACGCGATCGATCCTTCGCAGCCGCTGCTGCCCGATCTGTTCCTGTGAGGTTGCCTGTCATCCCGAGCGCAGCGAGGGATCTCGTTCTTCGCGCCGGGAAGGAAAGAGCAAGATCCCTCGCTGCGCTCGGGATGACAAGGTTGCATCCTCTCCATCCCCAGGAGGACACATGAAATACCTGCACACCATGATCCGCGTCCGCGACCTCGACGCCACCCTGCGCTTCTTCTGCGAAGGCCTCGGCCTGGAGGAGACGCGGCGCATGGACAACGAAGCGGGCAAATACACGCTCGTCTTCCTCGCCGCCGCCGGGACGCCGCAGGCCGAGATCGAGCTGACGTACAACTGGGGCTCGGAGGAGGACTACGGCAGCGCGCGCAACTTCGGCCACCTTGCCTTCCGCGTCGACGACATCTACGCCACCTGCGAGCGCCTGCAGTCGATGGGCTACGCCATCAGCCGGCCGCCGCGCGACGGACACATGGCGTTCGTGCGCTCGCCCGACCTGATCTCGGTCGAGCTGCTGCAGGACGGCCACCTGCCGCCGCGCGAGCCGTGGGCGTCGATGCCGAACACGGGGACCTGGTGATGGCCACGCGCGTGCCCGGCGACGGCGGCACCGAATCCAGCGCCGACCTGATCGCCGCCGGCAGCCGCCACGTCTTGCCGGTGTACCGGCCGCGCGAGGTGGTGCTCGAGCGCGGCCAGGGCGCGCGCCTGTGGGACCGCGAGGGCCGCGAGTACGTCGACTTCTCCGCAGGCATCGCGGTGTGCGGGCTCGGCCACAACGACCCGGACCTGGTCGCCGCGCTGGTCGAGCAAGGCGGCAAGCTGTGGCACACCAGCAACGTGTTCTACAGCGAGCCGCCGCTGCGGCTGGCCACCGAGCTGGCCGAGGCCTCGCGCTTCGCGCAGCGGGTGTTCCTGTGCAACTCCGGCACCGAGGCCAACGAGGCGGCGATCAAGCTGGTGCGCAAGTGGGCCGCGGCGCGCGGCCGGCCGCCGGCGCAGCGCGTCATCGTCACTTTCCGCGGCAGCTTCCACGGGCGCACGCTCGGCTCGGTCACCGCGACCGCGCAGCCGAAATACCAGGAAGGCTACGAGCCGCTGCCCGGCGGCTTCCGCTACGTCGACTTCAACGACCTGGTGCAGCTGGAAACAGCGATGGCCGCCGGCGACGTCGCCGCGCTGCTGGTCGAGCCGGTGCAGGGCGAAGGCGGGGTGACGCCGGCCGCGCGTGGTTTCCTCGCCGCGGCGCGCGCGCTGTGCGACCGCCACGACGCGCTGCTGGTGCTCGACGAGATCCAGTGCGGCATGGGCCGCACCGGCACGCTGTTCGCGCACTGGCAGGACGGCGTGGTGCCGGACATCGTGACGCTGGCCAAGGCGCTGGGCGGCGGCTTCCCGATCGGCGCGCTGCTGGCCGGCCCGAAGGTCGCCGAGACGATGCAGTACGGCGCCCACGGCACCACCTTCGGCGGCAACCCGCTGGCCGCGGCGGTGGCGCGGGTGGCGCTGCGCAAGCTGGGCTCGCACGCGATCGCGAACAACGTGGCGCGGCAGTCCGCCGCGCTGCGCGAGGGGCTGGCGAGGCTCGACGCGGAATTCGGCCTGTTCGCGGAAGTGCGCGGGCGCGGGCTGATGCTCGGCGCCGTGCTGAAGCCGCAACACGCGGGCCGCGCGGGCGAGATCCTCGACCATGCCGCCGCCGCCGGCTTGCTGCTGCTGCAGGCCGGCCCGGACGTGCTGCGGTTCGTGCCGCCGCTCAGCCTGACCGATGCCGACGTGGTCGAGGGGTTGGCGCGGCTGCGGACGGCATTGCGGGCCTTCGTTGCCGCCTGATCCCAGCCGCACCGCGGCCTTGGTAGGAGCGCACCTGGGCGCGACCGGCTTGCCGGGGAAAGCCCGTCGCGCCCAGGTGCGCTCCTACAGCGTGCGCAAGGCCTGCTCGAGGTCGGCGACCAGGTCGTCCGGATGCTCCAGGCCCACCGAGATCCGCAGCAGGTCCTGCGGCGAGGTCGGGTTCGCGCCTTCCACCGACGCGCGATGCTCCACCAGCGATTCGCAGCCGCCGAGCGAGGTGGCGTTGGTGAACAGCGCCAGCGCGCCGGCCATCGCCAGCGCCGCGTCGCGGCCGCCGTGCAGCTGCACGCTGAGCATGCCGCCGAAATCGCGCATCTGCCGCGCGGCGACCGCATGGCCCGGATGCGAGGCCAGCCCGGGGTAGTGCACGCGTGCGACCTGCGGCTGCGCGGCGAGGAAGTCCGCGACGCGGCGCGCGTTCGCGCAGTGCATCGCCATCCGCGCCGGCAGCGACCGGCAGCCGCGCAGCGTCAGCCAGGCGCTGAACGGCGCCAGCACCGCGCCGGTGATGTGCAGCCGGTGCGCGACGCGCTCGAAGAAGCCGTCCTGGCGCGCGAACGCCAGCGCGCCGCCGAGCACGTCGCTGTGGCCGCCGAAGTACTTGGTCGTCGAATGCATCGCGATGTCCGCGCCCAGCGCCAGCGGCCGCTGCAGCACCGGCGAGGCGAAGGTGTTGTCGCAGGCCAGCAGCGCGCCGTGGCCGCGGGCGATCGCGGCGACCGCGACGATGTCGCCGACCTTCATCAGCGGGTTGGACGGCGTCTCCATCCAGAGCAGGTCGAGCCCGCCCGCGCAGGCGGTGCGCACCGCGTCGAGGTCGGCCATGTCGAGCGTGGCGACCGCGATGCCGCGTTCGGGCAGGAACTCGGTGGCGAGCTTGCGCACGCCGACGTAGCAGTCGTCCGGGATCGCGATGCGCGCGCCCGGCGGCAGCGATTCGAGCAGGGTGCTGGCCGCCGCCATCCCGGAGGAGAACGTCAGCGCCGCGGCGCCGCCCTCCAGCGCCGCGATCGCTTCGCGCAGGCGGTCGTTGGTGGGATTGCCTTCGCGCTGGTACTCGTAGCCGGCCAGTCGCTGCGCCGCGGGCCCGTGCTCGAAGGTGGTCGACAGGTGGATGGGCGGCGCGACCGCGCCGGTGGCCGCATCGGCTTCGCCGCCGGCGTGGATGGCGAGGGTTTCCAGGCGCATCGTGTTCAATCCTCGGGAAAGCCGAGCCCGGGCAGCTCGGCGAGCAGGGTGGGCAGGTCGCGGTAGTGGTGCGCGCGCAGGCCGGCCTGGCGCGCGCCGTCCGCGTTCTCGCGCTTGTCGTCGATGAACAGGGCCCGCGTCGGCACCGCGTCGAGTTCCTCCAGGCAGCGCAGGAAGATCGCGGGATCCGGCTTGGCCAGCCGGTACTGCGCCGAGCAGAACACGCGGCCGTCGAACAGCGGGAACAGCGGCGGGCAGATCGCCGGCAAGTGGTCGCGCAGCAGCAGGTTGTTGTTAGTCAGGATCGCCACGCGTGCGTGGCGCGACAGGCGTTGCGCGAGCGCCAGCACGGCGGGATCGGCGCGCATCGACGCGCGCCGCGCCGCCACGCAGTCCTCCAGCGTCACCGGCATGCCGAGCCGGCGCGAAAGCTCCTCGACCTGGCCTTGCGCGTCGTGCAGGCCGAGGTCGGCGTCGTGTTCCAGCCCGGATTCGAACAGCGCCGTCGACACCGCCTCGACGCCCGCGCCGCAGCGTTGTGCCAGCAGTCGCAGCCGCGGCGCGTGGTCGTAATGCGCCAGCACGCCGTCCAGGTCGAACAGCACGACCTGCGGCGCGCCGTTCACGCCCTGGCCACCCGGAACGCCTCGCGCGCCGCGGCGAGGGTGCGTTCGATCACCGCGTCGTCGTGCGCGGCGGACATGAAGCCCGCCTCGAACGCCGACGGCGCCAGGTACACGCCACGCTCGAGCATGGCGTGGAAGAAGCGGTTGAACGCCGCGGTGTCGCAGGCCACGGCCTGCGCGTAGGTATCGACCTTCTCGTCGCTGAAGAACAGGCCGAACATCGCGCCGACGCGGTTGGTGGTCAGCGGTACGCCGGCCTCGCCTGCGGCGGCTTCCAGGCCGTCGCACAGCGCGTTGGTGCGACGCTCCAGTTCGGCGTGGAAATCCGGCGCCTGCACGAGCTCCAGCATCGCCAGCCCCGCCGCCATCGCCACCGGGTTGCCGCTGAGCGTGCCGGCCTGGTAGACCGGGCCGGCGGGCGCGATCTGCGACATCAGTTCGCGCCGGCCGCCGTAGGCGCCCACCGGCATGCCGCCGCCGATGACCTTGCCGAACGTCACCAGGTCGGCGGTCACCCCGTAGCGCGCCTGCGCGCCGCCGAGCGCGACCCGGAAGCCGGTCATCACCTCGTCGAAGATCAGCAGCGCGCCGTGGCGCGTGCAAAGTTCGCGCAGGTGTTGCAGGTAGCCTTCGCGCGGCGGCAGGCAGTTGGCGTTGCCGACCACCGGCTCGACGATCAGCCCGGCGATGTCGCCGCCGCATTCGTCGAACAGCGCGGTCGCGGCGTCGAAATCGTTGTACGGCAGCGTCAGCGTGAGGTCGGCCAGCGCCTTGGGCACGCCCGGCGAGGTCGGCACGCCGAAGGTCAGCGCGCCGCTGCCGGCCTTGACCAGGAACGAGTCGCCGTGGCCGTGGTAGCAGCCCTCGAACTTGACGATACGCGCGCGCCCGGTGGCGCCGCGCGCGAGCCGGATCGCCGACAGCGTCGCCTCGGTGCCGGAGTTGACCATGCGCACCATCTCGCAGCCGGGCACCAGCCGCGCGATGGTCTCGGCCATCGTCACCTCCAGCGGGTTGGGCACGCCGAAGCTCAGCCCGTCGCGCGCGGTGCGCAACACCGCGTCGAGCACCGCCGGATGGTTGTGGCCGACGATCATCGGGCCCCACGAGCCGACGTAGTCGATGTAGCGGTTGCCGTCGACGTCGAACAGGTACGGCCCCTCCGCGCGCTGCGCGAAGAACGGCGTGCCGCCGACCGACTTGAACGCGCGCACCGGCGAATTGACGCCGCCGGGCATCAACGCCTGCGCGCGCTCGAACAGGGCCTGGGAACGCTCGGTCTTCATTCGTGATCCTTCTCTTGCCGCGCCCGCGAAGAAACGGCGCGTTGGGCGCCCTCGCCCGCTTGCGGGGGAGGGCCGGGGAGGGGGCGCGCGCCGGCGCCGTCGAAGCAGGCGCGATACGCCCGCGCCGCCGCCGCCGGATCCGGCGCGTCGAACACGCCGCTGACCACCGCGACCAGGTCGGCGCCGGCCGCGACCAGCTGGCGCGCATTGTCCGGCGTGATGCCGCCGATCGCCACCAGCGGCAGGCCGAGGCCGCGTGCCTGCCGCAGCAGCGCCGGCGATGCGCGACGCGCGCCGGGCTTGGTCGGCGAAGGAAAGAACGCGCCGAAGGCGAGGTAGCTGGCCCCGGCGGCGGCGGCCGCTTCGGCGCGCGCGAGGTCGTCGTAGCACGAGGCGCCGAGGATCGCAGTCGCGCCCAGCGCCGCGCGGGCCTCGCGCAGCGCGCCGTCGCCTTCGCCCAGGTGCGCGCCGTCGGCGCCGATGCCGGCCGCCAGCCGCCAGTCGTCGTTGACCACCAGCGGCACGCCGGCGGCGCGGCACGCCGCCAGCAGCGCCATCGCCTGTTCGCGCCGCCGCGCCGGGCCCGCGGCCTTGTTGCGGTACTGCAGCAGCGCGGCCTGCGCCAGCAGCGGGCGCACCCGCGCCACCAGGCGCGCGGTGTCAGCCTCGTCCGGCGTGACGAGGTAGAGCCCGCGCGCCGCGCCGGCGTGGTTTGCGCTGCCGCCGTGCGGCCAGCCGGAATTCATCGTCGCGGTTTCCTGTCGGGGCGCCGGGTGGGACAATGCGGTTCCCGCTTCCACCCGCCAGGCCGGCATTATCCGATGAACGAGACCACGGTCGCCTACCGCACCTGGATGTGCGTCGTCTGCGGCTTCATCTACGACGAGGCGATGGGGCTGCCGGAAGAGGGTATCGCCCCCGGCACGCGCTGGGAGGACGTCCCGGACACCTGGACGTGCCCGGACTGCGGCGTGACCAAGGACGATTTCGAGATGATGCCCCTGTAGGGTGGGCCCCGGCCCACCATCGGTTCCGGCAACCGGTTTCCGCGCCGCTCGAACCACCCCGTCCCGGCCTCAGTTCAACCGCCCCCCGCCTCCGAGTCCCACCAGCCGCGCGCGCACCCGCATCGCATCGCGCGCGCGCGGATTGAGCTGCAGGTAGCGCGACAGGTCGGCGCGCGCGCCGCTGCCGTGCCCCAGTTCCAGGTAGCCCAGCCCGCGGTCGCGCAGCGCTTCTGCGTCATTGGGCAGCAGGCTGAGCAGGCGGTCGGCGCAGCGCGTCGCGCGCTCCCAGTCGCCGGCGTCCTCGTACACGCCGTGCAGGTTGCGCAGCACGCGCGCCAGGATCGCGCGGTGCGAGGCCGGGTGCAGGATCTGCGAGAGCACCTCGTCGTCCGGCACATCGCCGCCCAGGTGCGGTCGCGCGCGCTGGCGCAGCTCGTCCACGTCCAGCGGCCGGCCGCGGTTGAACGGATCCATCACCAGCACGCCGTCGTCCACCGGCAGCCGCACCAGGAAGTGGCCGGGGAACGACACCCCGTCCAGCGGCACGCCGAGCCTGCGCGCGACCTCCATCTGCACCATCGCCAGCGAGATCGGGTTGCCGAGCCTGCGCTCGAACACCTCGTTGAGGTAGCTGTTGCGCGGGTCGTAGTACTCCTCGTGGTTGCCGGCGTAGCCCAGTTCCTCGAACAGGTGGCGGTTGATCGCCTGCATCTTCAGCGCCCAGTGGTCGATCGCGTCGATCTCCGCGCGCATGCCCGCCGCATGGCTCTGCAGCAGCGTGTCGTAGAGGTCGGCGTCGAGGCCCGGGTATTCGTCGCGCGCGATCAGCAGCGCGGTGCCGAGCAGCGGCAGGGAGGCGTCTTCGATCCCTGGCAGCGAATTCCAGTCGGGCAATGCGAGGCGTGCGCGCATGCCGCAAGCCTGCGCCCCGCGCGTGGGCGTCGCAAGTGCGACGCGCCGGCCCGATGCTTCAGCGCGTGCCGGCGGGAACGCCGGGCCCGAAGCGCAGCTGCGCACCGGCTTCCAGGCCGAGCCGCTGGGCGTCGCCCGCGTTGAGCTCGAGCACGTAGCGCGCAGGCGCATCGCTCGGGTAAGACGGGCAGGCGTCGCCCGCCGAGCAGGGCGGCACGTCGCGCTGCTGCGAGACCAGCCGGCGGTCGTCGTCGAAGTACAGGATGTCCAGCGGGATCCGGGTATTCTTCATCCAGTACGCCTGCGGGCCCAATTCGTCGTGGATGAACAGCATCCCGTGGTCGGCCGCCAGCTCGTCGCGGAACATCAGGCCGCGCGCCCGTTCGGCGTCGTCATCGGCGATTTCCACCTGGTAGCGGTGCCCGCCCAGCTCCACCCAGGTGCCGCTGGCGCACGCGGTCGACAGCAGGCTGGCGGCGCAAAGGGCCAGGCAGGCGGGAAAGCGGCGGTTCATGGACATCGGCGGCATCGGCTGGCTGGGGTGCCGGCACGATCCGCCAGCCCGGGGAAAGACGTCAAGCGGGCCGCCGCCCCGGCGCCCGAATCCCGCGCCACCGCTGCCGCCCGGTGGCCATCGCCGCAGCGCGCATTCACGCGCGTTCGGCAGCCCGTGAGGGGCGCCACGAAAAAAATGGGTCCACTCCCCTTCCCAAAGCCGGAGGCCACGTGCACAATGCGCGCCCCGCCACGGAGCGGCCGGCGCGAGCCGGACAGCCGGGGCGGGAAGGGACGAAAAACATGCTTCACAAGGTGTTGACGTTCCCGGAAACCGCGCTAGAATGTGCGGCTCCCCAGACGGGAAGGCCTTCGGGCCGAAACGAACGGGATGCTCGAATCGGCATCGAAAAGGTGTTGACGAAAGCGAAAACCGCGCTATCATGGGCGGCTCACCTCGGAGAAAAACGAGGTGCTACGGAAGAAGGCGTTGAGGCCGCTTCCCTGGATCTTTGACAGTGTGCGCAGGTGACTTGTGCGGGCGTCTGGCAGGTGGATGACTGTCCACAGCAGGGCGTTCGTAACAGAGTCTCCAAATCAATTCAAATGCAAGCAATTGCAAGCGAGTGGTTCTGGAGCTCGGTGACGACGACTGCACTCAAGAAATTGGTTGGAAGTCCTTCGGGACGGAAAGCCGCAAAACTTAAGTGAAGAGTTTGATCCTGGCTCAGAGTGAACGCTGGCGGTAGGCCTAACACATGCAAGTCGAACGGCAGCACAGGGGAGCTTGCTCCCTGGGTGGCGAGTGGCGGACGGGTGAGGAATACATCGGAATCTACCCTGTCGTGGGGGATAACCTCGGGAAACCGGGACTAATACCGCATACGACCTTCGGGTGAAAGTAGGGGATCGCAAGACCTTACGCGATTGGATGAGCCGATGTCGGATTAGCTTGTTGGCGGGGTAAAAGCCCACCAAGGCGACGATCCGTAGCTGGTCTGAGAGGATGATCAGCCACACTGGAACTGAGACACGGTCCAGACTCCTACGGGAGGCAGCAGTGGGGAA
>Ga0268289_100074_pt1 | contig 55593 bp, 44 predicted proteins | sample MetspNORM_FD_191340 | JGI IMG/M metagenome (GOLD analysis project Ga0268289, IMG submission 191340) | Soil microbial communities from San-Diego area, Southern California, United States - Methylocaldum sp. NOR-M | ecosystem: Environmental > Terrestrial > Soil > Desert | place: USA: California... | reverse complement strand
TTGGATTCCTTGAGCATGCGGATCGCGCTGCTCACGCGGCTCCAGTCCTCGTCCTCGAGCTGGCCGGTGCGCAGCCGGGTGGCGTTGACGCGGCCGTTGGACGAGATCAGTCGCAGCGCCAGCTGGCTGGCCGACATTTCCATCGAGAACACCGCCACCGCCTTCCTGGTCTTGATCGCGGCGTACTCGGCGATGTTGAGCGCGAAGGTGGTCTTGCCCATCGCCGGGCGCGCGGCCAGGATCAGCAGGTCGGTGGGCTGCAGGCCGGCGGTCATCTCGTCGAATTCGGTGTAGCCCGTCGGTATGCCGGTGATGCCGCCGCCGTTGGCGTAACGCGTCTGCAGGACGTCGAAGGCCTCGCCCATCGCCGTGTTGATCGGCACGAAGTCGCTGCGCCCGCGCGCGCCGGCCTCGGCGATCGCGAACACCTGCTGCTCGGCGCTGGCGAGGATCTCGCTGCTGTCGCGGCCGTCGGGCTGGAAGCCGTCGTTGACGATGCCGGTGCCGACCTCGATCAGCTGCCGCAGCACCGCCTTGTCGCGCACGATCTCGGCGTAGGCGGCGATGTTCGCGGCCGACGGCGTGGTGCTGGCCAGCTCGACCAGGTAGGCGCCGCCGGCGACCTGCTCGGACAGCCCCTGCGACTCGAACCACTCGCCCAGGGTGACCGCGTCGTACGGGCGGTTCTTCTCCGCCAGCTCGCGGATCGCGCGGTAGATCAGCTGGTGGTCGCGGCGGTAGAAGTCGTTGTCGACCAGGTGGTCGGCGATGCGGTCAAAGGCGTCCGGCGCCAGCATCAGGCCGCCCAGCACGGCCTGCTCGGCCTCGACGGACTGCGGCGGCACGCGCAACTGCTCGATCCGGGACTCGCTGCCTGGCTGCTGCCCAAAGCGGGGACGTGCGGACATCGTGTGGTCGTGCTCCTGCGTGGCGATGGCAGCGAAGGGGATCAGGTTTCGGTTCTGGCCGGCCATCGTAGCGACCCCGCGCGCAGGGTGTTGCAGACAAGTCTTGGGACATGCTGTGCATAACTCTCGCCGGCGACCGTCTCACCCGTTGCGACGCAACAAAAAAAGCAGGCGCCTCGCGGCGCCTGCTTCGATCGGTTGCGCTGGAGATCAGGCGGCTTCGGGCGCGACGATCACCTTGACCGGGGTCTCGACGTCGGCGTGCAGGTGCACGAGGACCTCGAACTCGCCGGTGTTGCGGAAGGCGCCCTCGCCCATCACCACTTCCGACTTCTCGACCGGCGTGCCGAGCTTGGTCAGCGCCTCGGCGATGTCGCGCGGGCCGACCGAGCCGTACAGCTTGCCCTCGGTGGAAGCGTTGGCGTAGATGGTGACGCTCGCGCCTTCCAGCTTGGCTAGGCGGACGGTGGCCTCGTCGTGCACGGCCTGGGCCTTGGCCTCGTAATCGGCGCGCTTGGCCTCGAACTCGGCGAGGTTGGCGGCCGTGGCCGGCACCGCCTTGCCCTGCGGGACGAGGTAGTTGCGGCCGTAGCCCGGCTTGACCTTGACCTTGTCGCCCAGGTTGCCGAGGTTGGTGACTTTCTGCAGCAGGATCAGTTCCATGGTGTTGCTCCGTATTCGTTAGCGGCGCCTTGCGCCGCAACTTTCAGCTGTCCGAACGGACGGGATTCGCGTTTTGCAGCGCTGGCGAAGGGCTGAAGCCCCGGCTTGAAGCCCTCCCTTTCAAGGGGAGGGTTGGGTGGGGATGGGGTTGGCGGTTGCTTCGATCAACGCAATGTCGCGCCTGACCGAAAACCCATCCCCATCCTTGCCTTCCCCTTGAAGGGGAAGGAAACCGGAGCCTCCCTTCGGGAGGCGGCTTTTTAGACGTTGTGGTTGTCGGTGTACGGGATCAGGGCCAGGAAGCGCGCGCGCTTGACCGCGGTGGCGAGCTGGCGCTGGTAGCGCGACTTGGTGCCGGTGATGCGGCTGGGGACGATCTTGCCGTTCTCGGTCAGGTTCTGGCGAAGGGTGTTGAGATCCTTGTAGTCGATCTCCTTGACGCCCTCGGCGGTGAACTTGCAGTACTTGCGGCGGCGGAAGAACTTGGACATGTCAGGGCTCCTCAGGCGGCTTCGGCGGTGTCGTCGGCAGCGGCTTCGCCGGACTTGCCTTCGTCTTCGTCACGGCGGCGGCGCTCGCCACGCTCGGGCTTGTCGCCCTTTTCGTCCTTGTTCTTCATGATCAGCGACTGCTCGGTGTCGGCCTCGTCGCGGCGCATCACCAGGTGGCGCAGCACCGCGTCGTTGAAGCGGAAGCCTTCGACGAGCTCGTCGAGCACGGCCTGGTCGACCTCGATGTTGAGCAGGACGTAGTGGGCCTTGACCAGGTTGTTGATCGGATAGGCCAGCTGGCGGCGGCCCCAGTCCTCGAGGCGGTGGATCTTGCCGTTGCCGCCCTCGATCAGCGCCTTGTAGCGCTCGATCATGGCGGGCACCTGCTCGCTCTGGTCCGGATGGACCAGGAACACGACTTCATAGTGACGCATGGGTTTTCCTTGTGGATATCGGCCGTCGCCAGGTGGGCGGCGGCCAGGACAGCCCCCCGACGATCCGGCTGGATGCGGTGGGGCAAGGGCTCCCGGCGAACGGGAGCAGGAAATTATGGCAGTTCAAGGACTTGGGGGCAATGGCCACGGTCCTTTCGCCGGGGCGGGCACGTCGCCGTGGCGAGCGCCCAGCCTCGGCGTCGAAGGCGGGTCGCCCGGGGCTGCGGCGCGGCCCGGCCTACTTCTGGCCGGCGATCCAGGCGTCGATGTGCTTCTCCAGCACGTCCAGCGGCACCGATCCGGTCTCCAGGACCGCGTCGTTGTAGGCCCGCAGGTCGAACTTGGGGCCCAGCTCGCGGGAGGCCTTCTCACGGAGTCCGGAGATCTTGAGCTGGCCGATCTTGTAGGCGAGCGCCTGCCCCGGCGTGCCGATGTAGCGATCGATCTCGTTGACCACGTCCTGGCGGGTCTTGGGCGAGTTGTCCATGAAGTACTGGATCGCACGCTCGCGGCTCCAGCCCTGGCTGTGCATGCCGGTATCGACCACCAGCCTGACCGCGCGCCACATGTCGTAGGCCAGCTGGCCCATGCGGTCGTAGGGATCGTCATAGAGGCCCATGTCGTAACCCAGGCGCTCGGCGTACAGGCCCCAGCCCTCGCCGTAGGCAACGAAGTAGGCGGTGCGGCGGAACATCGGCGCGTCCGGCAGCTCCAGCGCGCGGGCGAACTGGAAGTGGTGGCCCGGCACCGCCTCGTGCAGGGTCAGCGGGATCATCTCCCAGGTCGGCCGGGTCTCGGGCTTGTACAGGTTGACGTAGTAGTAGCCGGGGCGGCTGCCGTCGGGGGCGCCGGGCTGGTAGTAGGCGGTGGTCGTGTCGGGGGCGATGTTGTCCGGGATCGGGCGCACACCGTAGGGCAGCCGCGGGATGGTGTGGAAGACCTTCACCAGCTCCGGGTCGATGCGCTTGGCGACCGAGCGGTAGCGCTCCAGTAGGGCCTCGGGCGTCTTCTCGAAGAACTTCGGGTCGGTGCGCAGCCACGCGAAGAACTCGGCCAGCGTGCCCTCGAAGCCGGTCCCGGCCTTGACCTTCTCCATTTCCGCGCGGATCCGCGCGACCTCCTTCAAGCCGATGTCGTGGATCTGCGCCGGCGTGAGATCGGTGGTGGTGTAGTAGCCGGCGAGGTAGGCGTAGTAGTCCGCGCCGTCGGGCAGGTCGGTCACCGCGATGCCGTCGCGGGCGTGCGGCAGGTAGTCGTCGTTGAAGTACGCCTGCAGCGTGCGGTAGGCCGGCACCACCTTGTCGCGGATCGTGCGCCGCGCGTCTTCGACCAGGGTCTTGCGGTCGGCTTCCGCGATTGCGTCGGGGAATTTCGTGAACGGCCGGTAGAACGGGCTCTTCGCGGGGTCGTCGACGACCTGCGCGGCGATCTGCGCCGGCACCCGTTGCATCAGCACCTTCGGAGGCACGTTTCCGGCCTTCACGCCCTCCTCCATCAGCGCGATCGCCTGGTCGACCTGTTCCGGGATCGCCGCCATGCGCGCCAGCCAGTCGCGGTAATCCCTGGCGGTGGCGAACGGCATGATCTCGGCGATGCCGTCGGCGGTCTGCACGCCGCCCTGGTGGCTGATCGGCTGCAGGTAGCCGCGGAAGCGCTGCGCCGCGATCGCGTGCTGCAGTTCCCACTCGAAGGTGTCGTAGTTCAACCGGTCCGCCGCGGCGAGCGCGTCGCGGTCGATCCCGTGCAGTTGCTCCAGCGCGGCGCGATCCTCGGCCTCGCGCCGGTGGATCGCGGCCAGGCTGCGGTCGCTCCAGCGGTCGTTGAAGCGGTTGTCGCCGTTGTAGGTGGCGTTCTCCGGGCTTTCGCGCAGGCCGCGCTCCCATTCGGCGGCGAAGAAGGCATCGAGCTTCTGCCTGGTGGCGGCGTCCGGCGTCGCGGGCGGCGGGGTTTCGACGGCGTGCGCGGCCGTCGCGGGAACGGCTGCCGCGATCAGCGCGGCCAGCAGCAGGCGCTTGAACATGGTGTCTCCCCCAAGGCGGAAGCCGGGGAGTCTAGCGCGGAGGCGTCGCCCGCCGAGGGACGAAGTTGACCCTGATCGCTCAGGCGGCCCGGTCGGCGTCGGTGGTGAAGCTCTCGCCGCAGCCGCATTCGGCGGCCACGTTCGGGTTCTCGAACACGAACTGCTCGTTCAAGCCCTGCTTCACGAAGTCGATCCGGGTGCCGTCCACCAGCGCCAGGCTGTCTGCGTCGACCAGGATGCGCACGCCGTCCTGCTCGAACACGGTGTCGCCTTCGCCCTGCTCGCGGGCCAGGTCGGCCAGGTAGCCCCAGCCGGAGCAGCCGGTGCGACGAACGCCGAAGCGCAGGCCCACGGCCGACGGCTCGGCGGCGAGGAAGCCCTTGACGCGTTCCAGGGCGGCGGGGGCGAGTTCGATGCTCATGGCGTGATTCTAGCGCGGGCGGCTCCGGTAAACTGCAGGGCTCATATCGGCTCGATCCGGCAGGATTCAAGGCATGACCACGGTAAGCGTTGCGCAGGCGCTGGCGGGCAAGGTGCCCGAGGGCGGCGAAGTCACGGTTCGCGGCTGGGTGCGCACCCGGCGCGACTCCAAGGCCGGGCTGTCGTTCGTCAACGTCAGCGACGGCTCGTGCTTCGCGCCGATCCAGGTGGTCGCGCCCAGCACGCTGGCCAACTACGAATCCGAGGTCAGGCGCCTCACCGCCGGCTGCGCGGTGGTCGCGACCGGCACGCTGGTGGCCTCGCAGGGCCAGGGGCAGAGCTTCGAGATCCAGGCCGGATCGGTCGAGGTGGTCGGCTGGGTCGACGACCCGGAAACCTATCCGATCCAGCCCAAGGCGCATTCGCTGGAGTTCCTGCGCGAGGTCGCGCACCTGCGCCCGCGCACCAACCTGTTCGGCGCGGTGACGCGCATCCGCGACTGCCTGGCCAAGGCGGTGCACCGCTATTTCCACGAGCACGGCTACTACTGGATCTCCACGCCCATCATCACCACCTCCGACGCCGAGGGCGCCGGGCAGATGTTCCGCGTCTCCACGCTGGACGTGGCCAACCTGCCGCGCGACGGCAAGGGCGAGGTGGACTTCTCGCGCGACTTCTTCGGCAAGGAGACCTTCCTCACCGTCTCCGGCCAGCTCAACGTCGAGGCCTACTGCCTGTCCCTGAGCAAGGTCTACACCTTCGGCCCGACGTTCCGCGCCGAGAACAGCAACACCACGCGCCACCTGGCCGAGTTCTGGATGGTGGAGCCGGAGATCGCCTTCGCCGACCTGGCCGAGGACGCGCGCGTGGCCGAGGAGTTCCTCAAGTACCTGTTCCGGGCCGTGCTGCACGAGCGCGGCGACGACATGGCCTTCATCGCCGAGCGCGTGCAGAAGGACGCGATCACCCGGCTCGAGGCCTTCGTCAACGCGCCGTTCGAGCGCATCGACTACACCGACGCGGTGGCGCTGCTGCAGCAGTCCGGGCAGAAGTTCGACTTCCCGGTCGAATGGGGCCTGGACCTGCAGACCGAGCACGAGCGCTGGCTGACCGAGGTGCACGTCGGCCGCCCGGTGGTGGTGACCAACTACCCCGAGCACATCAAGGCGTTCTACATGCGCCTGAACGATGACGGCAGGACCGTCGCCGCGATGGACGTGCTGGCGCCCGGCATCGGCGAGATCATCGGCGGCTCGCAGCGCGAGGAGCGGCTGGACGTGCTCGACGCGCGCATGCAGCAGTTCGGCCTGGATCGCGGGCACTATGGCTGGTACCGCGACTTCCGACGCTACGGCACGGTGCCGCACGCCGGCTTCGGGCTGGGCTTCGAGCGGCTGGTGGTCTACGTGTGCGGGCTGTCCAACATCCGCGACGCGATCCCCTACCCGCGTGCGCCGGGCAATGCGGAATTCTGAAGAAGCCGTGATTGGTGATCCGTGATTGGTGATCCGAAACAAGGCGCAGACGCTGCAGCCCTTGTCATCCCGAGCGCTGCGAGGGATCTGCCTTCAGGCGTCGCTCAAAACCGGATCCCTCGCTGCGCTCGGGATGACAGGCAAGGTGCCGCTTTGCCAATCACGAATCACCAATCACGAATCACGACCCTACGATGATCCTGTTCTTCGCCCTGCTCTTCGTCGCCACCGCCATCGCCGGCGCCACCGCGTTCGTGATCTTCTGGCCGCTGGCGCTGGTGCACCTGCGCGACCGCCATCCGGACGTGAAGTCGCGCCTGGGCGAAGGCGCCTTCCTCAAGCCCGGCGCGCTGTGGTGGCTGCTCAGCGGCCGCTACCGGCAGGTGCGCGACCCGCAGTTCACCGGGCTGGCCACGCCGGCGCGGGTGGCGCTGTCGGTGATCATCCTCGGGCTGGCCTGCGGCGGCTTGCTGTGGCTGGCCTCGATCGTGGTGTCGCCATGAGCGCGGGCCACGTCGAGCAGTGGTGGCTGGCGACGCTGGGCCGCACCATCGTGTGGGCGCGGCTGCGCGTGCGCGAGGCCGGCACCGCCGAGGTGCTCGACAGCGACGGCAACACCCTGGTCTACGACAGCGAGGACACCGCGCGATCGATGCTGATGGACGCGGAGTTCGTGGCCTTCGACGGCCTCGACGAGGACGATGCGCTGCAGCGCGGCTTCTCGCTCGCGGAGATCGAACCGCCCGCTGGCGCCGGCGACGACGAACTGCGCGCACGCATGGTGCAGAAGCTGGGCGGAAGCGCCTGAGGCCCGCGTGTACACGCCGCGCGCCTTCGCCGAGACCGACCTTGCGCAGCTGGATGCGCTGTTCGCGCGCGACCCCTTCGCCACCCTCGTCACCGTGCACGACGCCGCGCCGCTGGCCACGCACCTGCCGGTGCTGTACCGCCGCGACGGCGACCGGGTGCTGGTCGAAGGCCACTGGGCGCGCCCCAATCCGCAGGCGCGCCACGACGGCGACGTGCTGCTGGTCGTCCACGGCCCGCACGCCTACGTCTCCCCGGGCTGGTATCCGGACAAGGAGGAACAGGCGCGCGTGCCGACCTGGAACTACGCCGTCGCCCACCTGCACGGCCGCCTCGAGCGCTTCGAGGACGAGGCGGCGCTCGCCGACCTGGTCGCGCGCACGAGCGCCCGCTTCGAGGCCACCGTCGGCGGCGACTGGCGGTTCGAGCACGGACGCGAGGACCATCGCCTGCAGCTGCGCGGCATCATCGGCTTCCGCTTCGTCCCGGCGCGCATCGAGATCAAGTTCAAGCTCAGCCAGAACCATCCCCAGGCCAACCGCCGCGCCGTCGCGTCCGCGCTCGAAGGGCTCGGCGAGCCGGGGCCGGCCGCCATCGCGGCGCTGATGCGCGCGCGCGACCCGTGAAGACACAGGAGTTCCCATGGACCTGAACCTCGACGGCCGCCACGCCCTCGTGTGCGGCGCCTCCGAAGGCATCGGCCGCGCCGCCGCGCACGAGCTGGCCCTGCTCGGCGCAAGCGTCACCGTGCTCGCCCGCCGCGCCGAAGTGCTGCGCGGCGTGGCCGCCGCCCTGCCCCGCGGCGGCGCGCAGGCGCACGACTGGATCGCGGCCGACGTGTCGGACACCGAAGCGTTGCGCGCGCGCGCGCAGGCGCTGGCCGACGCGGCGCCGGTGCACATCCTGGTCAACAACACCGGCGGGCCGCCCGGTGGCCCGGCGCACTCGGCCGACGTCGCGGCCTTTCTCGAGGCCTTCAACCGGCACCTGGTCGCCAACCAGGTGCTGGCGCAGGCGGTGCTGCCGAGCATGCGCGCGGCGCGCTGGGGGCGGATCGTCAACGTGGTCTCGACCTCGGTGAAGGAGCCGATCCCGGGGCTGGGCGTGTCGAACACGATCCGCGGCGCGGTGGCGTCGTGGGCCAAGACGCTCTCGCGCGAACTGGCCGCCGACGGCATCACCGTCAACAACGTGCTGCCCGGCTACACCGAGACCGCTCGGGTCGAGCAGATCGTGCGGAACAAGGTCGCGGCCGAGGGCCGCTCCGAGGACGAGGTGCGCGCTGCGATGCGCGCGGGCGTCCCCGCCGGCCGCTTCGCCACGCCGGAGGAGACCGGCGGCGTGATCGCCTTCCTGTGCTCGCCCGCGGCGGGCTATGTCAACGGCGTCAGCCTGGCGGTGGACGGCGGGCGCATGGCGTCGATCTGAGGGCCCATGCCCGAAGGTCCCGAAATCCGCCGCGCCGCCGATCGCCTGGCCGAAGCCGTGGCGGGGCAGCGGCTGGCGTCAGCCTGGTTCGCGTTCCCCGCGCTCGAGCGCTTCGAACAATCGCTGGTCGGCGCGGTCATCGAGTCGATCACGCCGCATGGCAAGGCCCTGCTGACCCGTTTCGACAACGGCTGGACGCTGTACAGCCACAACCAGCTCTACGGCGTGTGGCGGATCGCCGCGCCCGGCGAGCGCCCCGAGGCTGGCCGCTCGCTGCGCGTGGCGCTGGAAACGCGGCGCCGGGCGATCCTGCTGTACTCGGCCTCGGACGTGGCCATGTGGCGCAGCGACGAGCTGCATGCGCATCCCTTCCTCGCGCGGCTGGGCCCGGACGTGCTCGATCCTTCGCTCGACGAAGCCGCCGTGCTGGCACGCCTGGGCGATCCGCGCTTCGCCGGCCGCTCGCTCGGCGGCCTGCTGCTCGACCAGGGCTTCCTCGCCGGCATGGGCAACTACCTGCGCTCGGAAGTCCTGTTCGCCGCGCGCCTGCGCCCGGAACGGCGGCCGCGCGACCTGCATGCCGGCGAACGCACCGCGCTCGCGCGCGAACTGCTCGCGGTCCCGCGCCGCAGCTACGCCACGCGCGGCATCGGGCACGCCGGCGGCATGCGTGCGGACTACCTGACCGACACCCCGGACGCGTTCCGCTTCCTCGTCTTCGACCGCGAAGGCGAAGCCTGCCCGTCCTGCGGCCATCGCCTCGAGCGGCGCGAGGTCGGCTCGCGCCGGCTGTACCTGTGCCCGCGCTGCCAGCGGTGAACGGGGCGGCCGCCCACGCCGCGCCCACGACCGGTCGACCACGCAGCGGTTAAGCTAGCCGGATGCAGCAGCTTCGCCACTGGATCGACGGCACCGACCGCGACGCGTCCTCCGGGCGCTGGCTGGAGGTGTTCGATCCGGCCACGGGCAAGGCCTATGCGCAGGTCGCCGATGGCGGGCCGGAGGACGTCGACGCCGCGGTCGCGGCCGCGCAGGCCGCGTTCCCGGCCTGGTCGTCGCTGCCCAACGAGGAGCGCGCGCGCTGGCTGGAGAAGCTGGCCGATGCGCTCGAGTCGCGGGTGGACGATTTCGCCCATGCCGAATCGCGCGACGGCGGCAAGCCGTTCGCGCTCGCGCGCGACGTCGAGATCCCGCGCGCGGTGTCCAACCTGCGCTTCTTCGCGCACGCCGCCACCCAGTTCGCCAGCGAGTCGCACCACGGCCAGGCCGGGCTGAACTACACGCTGCGCCAGCCGCTGGGCGTGGTCGCCACGATCTCGCCGTGGAACCTGCCGCTGTACCTGTTCACCTGGAAGGTCGCGCCGGCGCTGGCGGCGGGCAACACGGTCGTTGCCAAGCCTTCGGAAATCACCCCGGTGACGGCGACCATGCTGGCCGGGCTCGCGTCCTCGATCGGATTCCCGAACGGCGTGTTCAACCTCGTGCACGGCACCGGGCCCGGGGCCGGCGAACCGATGGTCGCGCACCCGGGCATCAAGGCGGTGTCCTTCACCGGCAGCACCGCGGTCGGCCGGCGCATCGCCGGCATCGCGGCGCCGATGCTCAAGAAGGTTTCGCTCGAGCTGGGCGGCAAGAACCCGACCCTGGTGTTCGCCGACAGCGACTGGCGCGCGCACCTGGACACCATCGTGCGCTCGGTGTTCCAGAACTCCGGGCAGATCTGCCTGTGCGGCTCGCGCATCCTGGTCGAGCGCGCGGTCTACGCCGAGTTCCGCGACGCGCTGGTCGAGCGCGCGCTGGCGCTGCGCGTGGGCGACCCGATGGACCCCGACGCCCGGATGGGGCCGCTGGTCTCGCAGGCGCATTTCGACAAGGTGGTGGCCGCGATCGCCCGCGCCCGCGAGGAAGGCGGCCGGGTGCTGTGCGGCGGCTCCGCGCTCGATCGCCCCGGCTGGTTCGTCGCACCCACCGTGATCGAGGGCCTCGGCCCGGAATGCGCGAGCAACCGCGAGGAGATCTTCGGGCCGGTCGCGACCCTGCAGCCGTTCGACGACGACAGCCAGGCGCTGGCGCTGGCGAACGCCTGCGACTACGGCCTGGCCGCCTCGATCTGGACCCGCGACCTCAACCGCGCGCATCGCCTGGCCGCCGGCATCCAGGCCGGCATCGTCTGGATCAACTGCTGGCTGATGCGCGACCTGCGCACGCCGTTCGGCGGCATGGGCCAGTCGGGCCTGGGCCGCGAAGGCGGCCTGGAGGCCATGCGCTTCTTCACCGAACCCCGCAACGTAGGCATCGCACTGGCATGAAACGCGCCCTCGACGAACTGCTGCGCAACAACCGCGAATGGGCGCATGGCGTCAGCCGCGAGGATCCGCGCTTCTTCCAGCGGCTCTCGCAGCAGCAGGCGCCCAAGTACCTGTGGATCGGCTGCTCGGACTCGCGCGTGCCCGCGAACCAGGTCATCGGCCTCGCGCCGGGCGAGGTGTTCGTCCACCGCAACATCGCCAACGTGATGGTGCACACCGACCTCAACTGCATGTCGGTGATCCAGTTCGCGGTCGACGTGCTGAAGGTCGAGCACGTGCTGGTCGTCGGCCACTACGGCTGCGGCGGCGTCGACGCGGCGCTCAACGGGCTGCGGATCGGGCTGGCCGACAACTGGATCCGCCACGTCGGCGACGTAGCGCAGAAGCACGCCGCACTGCTGGAGCGATTCGCGCCCGACCAGCGACGCGACCGCCTGTGCGAGCTCAACGCCATCGAGCAGGCCGAGAACGTGTGCCTGACCACGGTGGTGCAGGACGCCTGGGCGCGCGGCCAGAAGCTGTCGGTGCACGGCTGGGTCTACAGCCTGCTCGACGGCTGCGTGCGCGAGCTGGGCATGGACGTGGACTCGGCCCGGGCCTTGGTGCCGGCCTACGAGCACGCGCTCGCGAACCTGCGCGGCCGCCTGGAGGCGAACGGATGAGCGTCGTCCGCACCGATGCCGCGCCCAGGCCGGTCGGCGCCTACCCGCACGCGCGCCGCGTCGGCGACCTGCTGTTCCTGTCCGGCATCGGCCCGCGCGAGCCGGCCACGGACGCCATCCCGGGCAACGAGTACTTCGCCGACGGCCGCGTCCGCGCCTACGACATCGCCGCGCAGGCGCGCGCGGTGTTCGCCAACGTGCGCACGGTGCTCGAGGCCAGCGGCGCGCGCTGGGAGGACCTGGTGGACGTGACCGTCTACCTCACCGACATGGCGCGCGACTTCAAGGCCTACAACGCCGCCTGGGCCGAGCATTTCCCCGATCCCGACACCGCGCCCTGCCGCACCACCCTGGGCATCACCGCGCTGCCGACGCCGATCGCGATCGAGCTCAAGTGCATCGCCTGCGTCCGGCTGGCCGCGCAAGGAGATCCGACATGAGCCTGCCCGCCCCGCTCGACCTGCAAGCCTGGATCGAGGAGCACCGCCACCTGCTCAAGCCGCCGGTGGGCAACAAGTGCATCTACGCCGGCGACTTCATCGTGATGGTGGTCGGCGGCCCGAACGCGCGCACCGACTACCACTGGGACGAGGGCCCGGAGTGGTTCTACCAGCTCGAGGGCGAGATGGTGCTGCGCATCCAGGAAGACGGGAAGCCGCGCGACATCCCGATCCGCGCCGGCGAGATCTTCCTGCTGCCGCCGCGCGTGCCGCACTCGCCGCAGCGCATGCCCGATTCGATCGGCCTTGTGATCGAGCGCAAGCGCCTGCCGCACGAGGATGACGGCCTGCTGTGGTTCTGCGAGCAGTGCAACCACAAGCTGTACGAGGAGTACTTCTTCCTGCATGACATCGAGAAGGACTTCCCGCCGGTGTTCGAACGCTTCTATGCCTCGCGCGACCACCGGACCTGCAAGCAGTGCGGCCACCTGAACCCGGCGCCGGCCAAGTACGAATTCCCCGACACCTGAGCGACGCGCGACGGGCCCCGCATGCTGCGCTCGCTGCTCTCGCTCAAGCCGCTGGACGTCCCGGTCCGGGTCGCGTTGCGCAACGCCGCGGCGATCGTCGCGCCGCTCGCGCTCGGGCTGGCGATCGACCAGGTGCCCGCCGGGCTGGCGGTGTCCACCGGCGCGCTCAATACGATGTTCACCGACCAGCCGGGACCCTACCGGCTGCGGATGCAGCGGATGCTGCTGGCGGCGCTGGCGGCGGGGGCGTCGGCGCTGGCGGGCATCCTGATCGGCGACAACACGCCGCTCATGCTCGTCGCAACCCTGGCGGTCGCGTTCTGCGGCGGCATGCTGGTGGCGCTGGGCCCGATGGCCGCGCGGGTGGGCCTGAGCAGCCTGATCGTCCTGCTCATCACCGCCAGCATGGGGATCGCGCCGGCGAACGCGCCCGGCGTGGCCGCGCTGGTCTTCGCCGGCGGCGCGCTGCAGACGCTGTTCGCGATCGCCGCGTGGCCGCTGCAGCGCTACCGGCCGGAACGCTTCGCGCTGGCGGAAGTGCTGGAACAGCTGGCGTCCACCGCCCGCAGCCGCCCGGACGCCTCGCAGCGACCGGCGGTCTCGCAGGCGGCGCTCGACGCGCTGGTGCTGCTGCACGGCGAGTACCGCTCGCGCGGCGCGGCGATGCGCGCGTTCCGGATCATCGCCGAGGTCTGCGAGCGCGCGCGGATCGACCTGCTCGCGCTGAGCGACCTGCACGCGCGGCTGGAAGCCGCCGCCGCGCGCGTGCGTATCGCGGCGCTGCTCAACCATGCGGCGGCGGTCTTCGAGGGCCTCGCCGGCGTCATGCGCAGCACCCAGCCCGACCCGGGGCTGGGGCGCGCGGTGGCCGCGTTCGGGGCGCAGGTCGACGCCCTTCCGCCCGAAGCGGACGCTTTCGCCCCGGCCGACGAGCGCCTGCTGCGCATCGCGCAGGCGCGCGCGGAGAGTCTCGCGGGCCAGTTGCGCTCGCTGCAGCGCAACTCGGAGACCGCGAGCAGCCGCGGCGAGGCGCAGGCGCAGCGCGTCGAGGCACGGCTGCCGGCCGCGCTGCAGCCCGGCGCGCCGCTCCTGACGCTGCGCGCGAACCTGGGGGCCGGCTCGGTGGCCTTCCGCCACGCGGTGCGGTGCGCGGCCTGCGTGGCGTTCGCGCTGGCGGCCGAGCGTTCGCTGCGGATCCCGCACGGCGTGTGGATCCCGATGACGGCGGCGATCGTGCTCAAGCCCGACTTCGGCGGCACCCTGCGCTTCGGCGTGCTGCGCGTGGCCGGCACCCTCGCCGGCCTGGTGCTGGCGTCGCTGCTGGCGCACTACGCGATGGGCGACGTCGTGCTGCGGCTGCTGCTGCTGGCGGCGCTGTGCGTCGGCTTCCGGCTGACGGTGCAGGCCAACTACGGCCTGGGCGTGGCCATGCTGACCGGCATGGTGGTGGTGCTGCTGTCCTTCGAAGGCATGGCGCCGGCCGACGCGATGCAGGCGCGCGTGGTCGCCACCCTGGCCGGCAGCGCGCTGGCGCTGGTGGCGTACGCGCTGTGGCCGACATGGGAAGGCCGGCGCATGCGCACCACGCTGGCCGCGCTGGTCGACGCCTACCGCGTGCACCTGGACGCGGTGCTCGACGGACGCATGCAGGACCTGTTCGAGACCCGCGCGGCCGCGCGGCGCGCGCGCACCAACGCGCAGGCTTCGCTCGAACGGCTGCGCGGCGACCCGCGCAGCCGTCGCGACGCGCACCTGCTGGCCAGGGCCGAATCGCTGCTGGCCAACGCCAGCCGCCTGGTCCGCGCCAGCGTCGCGCTGGAAGCGCTGCTGCACGACGGCGCCGGCCTGCCGCACCGCGAGGAGCTGGCGATCTTCGCCCGCCACGCCGACCACGCGCTGGCCGGGATCGCCGCCGCCCTGCGCGAGGCGCGACCGCCGCAGGTCGCGTCGCTGCGCCCGGCGGAACGGCGGCTGGCCGAAGCGCTGCTGCCCACGCCCGAAACCGTCGACGCGGTCGCGCTCGCCGCCGCCGACGCCTGCGACCGCATCGCCGACAGCGTCGACACGCTCGCCCACCTGCTGCGCGACCCCGCCGTGCCGGCGCAGGCGCCCGCCGCGTAAACTCCCCCCATGCTCAAGATCGACATCCACGCCCACTACCTGCCGCGCGACTGGCCGGACCTGGCGAAGAAGTACGGCGACGACCGCTTCCCGGTCATCCACCACACCGACGACGGCCGCCACCGCATCTACAAGGACGGCAGGTTCTTCCGCGAGATCTGGTCCAACACCTGGGAGCCGCGGGAACGCATCGACGAGTACGCGCGCTTCGGCGTGCAGGTGCAGGTGATCAGCACCGTGCCGGTGATGTTCAGCTACTGGGCGAAGGCGCACCAGGCGCTGGAACTGCACGCCGCGCTCAACGACCACATGGCCGAGACGCTGCGCGCGCACCCGCGCCACTACGCCGGCATCGGCACGGTGCCGCTGCAGTCGCCGCGGCTGGCGGTGCAGGAGCTGGAGCGCTGCATCGACCAGCTCGGCCTGCAGGGCGTGCAGATCGGCTCCCACATCGGGCAATGGAACCTCGACGCACCGGAGCTGTTCCCGTTCTTCGAGGCCGCCGCCGACCTCGGTGCGGCGATCCTCGTGCATCCCTGGGACATGATGGGCGCCGAGTCGATGCCCAAGTACTGGCTGCCCTGGCTGGTCGGCATGCCGGCCGAGCAGTCGCGCGCGGCCTGCTGCCTGGTGTTCGGCGGCGTGCTGGAGCGGCTGCCGAAGCTCAAGGTGTGCCTGGCGCACGGTGGCGGCAGCTTCCCCTACACCATCGGGCGCATCGAGCATGGCTTCAACATGCGCCCCGACCTCGTGGCCACCGACAACCCGCGCAACCCGCGCGAATACCTCGATCGCCTGTACTTCGACTCCTGGGTGGCAGACCCGCGCGCGCTGCGCTACCTGCTCGACACCTGCGGCGTGGAGCGGGTGATGCTGGGCACCGACTATCCCTTCCCGCTCGGCGAGCAGCAGCCCGGCGCCGGCATCGACGCGCTGGACCTGGACGAAGCCGGCAAGGCGCGGCTGTTCCACGGCACCGCGCTGGAATGGCTGGGGCTGCCGGCGTCGCGGTTCGCGTAGTGCGAGGCGGTCTTTGCCACGGATTCGCGCGGATGGGCACGGATAGGGCCAAAGCCGGGCGTTCGTTGAAGTGCGCCGACTCGTCATTCCGGGGGAAGCCGGACCCGGGAACCTTGCCTTGTTCCGCATGAGAGCCACCGGGTTCCCGCTTCCACGGGAATGACACCGGGCGGATCGAAACCACCCCCATAAAACGCTTTATCCGTGTTCACCCGTGTTGATCCGTGGCAAAAAAATGACCGAACCCGACAACAAAGACGACACCCACGCCCGGTCCCTCGACGCCGCCGACCCGCTGCGCGACCTGCGCGGCGAGTTCCTGATCCCTCTGCACGAGGGGCGCGAGCAGGCCTACTTCTGCGGCAACTCGCTCGGCCTGCAGCCGAAGTCCGCGCGCGCGCACGTCGAGGAAGTGCTGGACAAGTGGGCGCACGAGGCCGTCGAAGGCCACTTCACCGGCCAGGCGCAGTGGATGCCCTACCACGAGCTGGTGCGCGACGGGCTGGCGCGGGTGGTCGGCGCGCAGCCGCCGGAAGTGGTGGCGATGAACTCGCTCACCGCCAACCTGCACCTGATGCTGGTGAGCTTCTACCGGCCCACGCGCGAGCGGCCCGCGATCCTGATGGAGGCCGGCGCGTTCCCGTCCGACCGCTACGCGCTCGAGTCGCAGGTGCGCTTCCACGGCTTCGATCCGGCCACCGACCTGATCGAGCTGGCGCCCGACGAGCCCGACGGCACCTTCTCGATGGCCGCGATCGAGGACGCGATCGCGCGGCACGGCCCGCGCTTGGCCACGATCGTGTGGCCAGGCGTGCAGTACCGCAGCGGCCAGGCCTTCGACCTCGGCGAGATCGCCCGCCTGGGCCACGCCGCAGGCGCGGTGGTCGGCTTCGACCTCGCGCATGCGGTCGGCAACCTGCCGCTGCGGCTGCACGACAGCGGCGCCGACTTCGCGGTGTGGTGCCACTACAAGTACATGAACGCCGGGCCGGGCGCGGTGGCCGGCTGCTTCGTGCACGAGCGCCATGCGCGCAGCGACCGCCCGCGCTTCGCCGGCTGGTGGGGACACGAGCAGGCCTCGCGCTTCCGCATGGGGCCGGCGTTCGCGCCCACGCCGGGCGCCGACGGCTGGCAGCTGAGCAACCCGCCGATCCTCGGCCTGGCGCCGCTGCGCGGCGCGCTGGAGCTGTTCGACCGCGCCGGGATGGCGGCGCTGCGGGCGAAATCCGAGCGCCTGACCGGCTACCTGGAAGCGCTGATCCGCGAGCGGCTGGCCGACACGCTGCAGGTCGCCACCCCGCGCGAGCCGCAGCGCCGCGGCGCCCAGCTGTCGCTGCGCGTCGTGCGCGGCCGCGGCCTGACCGGGCGCGAGGCCGGCCGCTCGCTGTTCGACTTCCTCGCCGCGCAGGGCGTGCTCGGCGACTGGCGCGAGCCCGACGTGATCCGCATCTCGCCGGCGCCGATGTACAACACGCACGCGGACGTACTGCGGTTCGTGCGGGCGGTGGAGGGGTGGCGGGAATGACGACGAGACGGACCATCGATGACCCATAGCCCTTCCAGATCGCTCACCATCATCGGCGCCGGCCTTGCCGGCGCGCTGCTGGCCACCCTGCTCGCCCGCCGCGGCTGGCGGGTGGAGGTGTTCGAGCGTCGCGGCGATCCGCGGCTGCACGGCTATGCCGGCGGGCGCTCGATCAACCTCGCCCTGGCCGAGCGCGGCCTGCACGCGTTGCGCCAGGCCGGGCTGGACGAGCCCGTGCTCGCGCAGGCGGTGATGATGCGCGGGCGCATGGTGCACCCGCTGCACGGGCAGCCGCAGCTGCAGCGCTACGGCCGCGACGACAGCGAGGTGATCTGGTCGGTCAGCCGCGGCGAGCTCAACGTCACCCTGATCGAGGCCGCGGAAGCCGCGGGCGCCACGCTGCACTTCGACCGCGGCCTCGAGCACGTCGACTTCGACGCGCGCGTCGCCACCTACCGCGGCGACCGCGCCCTGCACAGGCATCCGTTCCAGGCGCTGCTGGGCTGCGACGGCGCCGGCTCGACGCTGCGCGCGCAGATGGCCGCGCGCACGCCGCTGGGCGAGCGCACCGAATGGCTCGACCACGGCTACAAGGAACTCGAGATCCCGCCCGCGCGCGACGGCGGCTTCCGCATCGAGCCCAACGCGCTGCACATCTGGCCGCGCGGGCGCTACATGTGCATCGCGCTGCCCAACGACGAGAAGACCTTCACCGTGACCTTGTTCATGTCGCTGCATGCGGACGGCAGCGGCGATCCGGACTTCGATTCGATCGCCGGCGCCGCGGACGCGCGCGCCCTGTTCGAGCGCGACTTCGCCGACGCGCTGCCGCTGATCCCGGAACTGGAGCAGGATTTCGAGGCCAACCCGACCGGCACCCTGGCCACGCTGTACCTGGACCGCTGGCGACTGGGCGGCGACGCGGTGCTGCTGGGCGACGCCGCGCACGCGATGGTGCCGTTCCACGGCCAGGGCATGAACTGCGCGTTCGAGGACTGCGTCGCGCTGGCGCGCTGCCTCGACGCCGATGGCAGCCTGGCCGATGCCTTCGCCGCCTTCGAGGCCGAGCGCAGGCCCAACGCGATGGCGATCCAGCAGATGGCGCTGGAGAACTACATCGAGATGCGCGACCTGGTCGACGATCCGGGCTTCCTGCTGCAGCGCGAGCTGGAGCGCAGGCTGCAGGAGCGCCATCCGGGCCGGTTCGTCCCCCACTACGCGATGGTGACCTTCATGCGCATCCCGTACGCAGTCGCGCTGGAGCGCAGCGAGGTGCAGCGCGGGATCCTGGTCGAGGCGACGCGCGGGCGGGCATCGCTCGACGGCGTCGACTGGTCGGCGGTGGACGCGGAGGTCGAGCGGAAACTGGCGCCGCTGGCGGATGGTGCATGACCGCGCGCGGTCGCATCTTCTGCGACGTCGTCGTCGCATGCTGCGTGCCTGGCAGGAACGGGGGAAGTCATGACCGGCCTGCGCCGCGGCCCGCGGTCCTCCCGCCTGCCGATGCGGAACCAGCCGCTCATGCAGCGCCGCGTCTAAGCGCTCGCGGCTGAAGCCGCTCCCACGAGAGCCAACGCCACGCCATGCCCGCCAGCTTCCTGTTCTACGACCTCGAGACCTTCGGCGCCGATCCGCGCCGCAGCCGCATCGCGCAATTCGCGGCGATCCGCACCGATGCCCGGCTGGTGGAGGTCGACGAGCCGATCAGCTTCTTCGTCAAGCCCGCGGACGACCTGCTGCCCTCGCCCGCCGCCACCATGGTCACCGGCATCGCGCCGCAGGACGCGCTGTGCGACGGCGTCGGCGAGGCCGAGGCGTTCGCCCGCATCTTCGAGGAGATGGCCCGGCCGGAAACCTGCACGCTGGGCTACAACTCGCTGCGCTTCGACGACGAGTTCGTCCGCAACGGGCTGTTCCGCAACTTCCGCGACCCCTACGAGCGCGAGTGGCGCGGCGGCAACTCGCGCTGGGACCTGCTCGACGTGATGCGGCTGGCGCACGCGCTGCGGCCGGACGGCATCGAGTGGCCGAAGCGCGAGGACGGGGCGACCTCGTTCCGGCTCGAGCACCTCGCGGCGGCCAACGGCGTGCGCATCGGCGACGCGCACGAGGCGCTGTCGGACGTGCGCGCGCTGATCGGCCTGGCGCGCCGGCTCCGCGGCGCGCAGCCGCGGCTGTGGGACCACGCGCTGCGCCTGCGCGACAAGCGCCACGTCGGCGCGCTGCTCGACCACGTCGCGATGGCGCCGGTGCTGCACGTGTCGCAGCGCTATCCGGCCGCGCGCCTGTGCGCGGCCGCGGTGCTGCCGCTCGCGCGGCACCCGCGCATCGACAGCCGGGTGCTCGTGTTCGACCTCGACAGCGAGCCCGACGCCCTGCTCGACCTCGAGCCCGAGGCGATCGCCGACCGCCTGTACGTGCGCGCCGCCGACCTGCCCGAGGGCGAGTCGCGGATCCCGCTCAAGGAAGTGCACCTGAACCGCTGCCCGGCGCTGATCGAATGGGCGCACCTGCGCGAGCCGGACTTCCTGCGGCTGTCGATCGATCCGGCGGTCGTGATGCGCCGGGTCGAGCGCCTGCGCGCGGCCGGCCCGGCGCTGGCGGAGAAGGTGCGGCGCGTGTTCGCCACCGAGCGCGCGCGCGAGCCGGCCGATGTCGACGCCTCGCTCTACGACGGCTTCATCGGCGACGGCGACAGGCGCCGCTGCGCCGACGTGCGCGCCACGCCGCCGCCGGCGCTGGGCGCGCGCGACTTCGGCTTCCAGGACCCGCGCCTGGCCGAGCTGCTGTTCCGCTACCGTGCGCGCAACTGGCCGGACACGCTGTCGCAGGGCGAGCGCGAGCGCTGGGACGACTATCGCCGCCACCGGCTGGCCGAGGACTCGGGCCTGTCCGAAGTCACCTTCGAGCAGTTCGACGCGCAGGTCGGCGCGCTGCGGGCGGAGCATGCGGGCGACGGCGCCAGGCAGGCGCTGCTCGACCGCCTGCAGGACTGGGGCCTGCAACTGCGCGCTTCCCTGTAGGAACGCCCCATGGGCGCGATCGCAAGTTCGCCCGCAAACCATCGCGCCCAAGGGGCGCTCCTACAATGGCGGCCATGACGACCTATTTCACCGACAAGAGCCTGAAGTTCCTGCGCGGGCTGGCGCGCCACAACGAGCGCGCCTGGTTCCTGGCCCACAAGGCCGACTACGAAACCCACGTGCGCGCGCCGTTCCAGGCGCTGCTGTCCGACCTGCAGCCCGACCTGCACGTGGTCAGCGCGCACTTCCGCGCCGAGCCCAGGACCGTGGGCGGCTCGCTGTTCCGGATCCAGCGCGATACCCGCTTCGCCAGCGACAAGACGCCGTACAAGGGCTGGCAGGGCGCGCGGCTGTTCCACGAGCGCTCCAAGCAGGTGCCCGCGCCGTCGTTCTACCTGCACCTGCAGCCCGGCAACTGTTTCGTCGGCGCGGGCCTCTGGCATCCGGAGACCGCCACCCAGCGTCGCGTCCGCCAGTTCATCGTCGACAACCCAGGCAGCTGGAAGGCCGCGGCGCACGCGTCGGCGTTCCGTCGCCGTTTCGGGCTGGAGACCGACGAGATGCTGGTGCGTCCGCCGCGCGGGTTCGACCCGGCCTTCGAGTTCATCGACGACCTGCGCCACAAGAACTTCGTCGCCTCGCGCGCGATCGAGGACGCGGTGATGCTGGGGCCGAAGCTGCGGCAGGTGCTGGCGAAGGACCTGGCGGCGCTGGGGCCGTTCGTCGATTACCTGTGCGCGGCGCTGGACCTGGAGTTCTGACCTGCGGCTCGTTCGGTCCCTGGATTCGCCTTGTGCGCGCTCCTCCAATCCCGGGCTCGCTGTAGGAGCGCCCCCTTGGGCGCGACCGCTTTCGCCGGGAAAGCCGATCGCGCCCAAGGGGCGCTCCTACAAGGGCGCGGTGGCTACAATCACATCCACGCCATCGGGACGCGGACGATGAAGAAGTGGATCTGGCTCGTTGCGGCGGTCGTGGTCGCCCTCCTCGCCTGGACGGCGGCGGGACCGTACATGACCGTGCATGCGATCCGCGACGCGATCGAGGCGCGCGACAGCGCCGCGCTGGCGCGGCAGGTCGACTTTCCCGCGCTGCGCGGCAGCCTCAAGGCGCAGCTCGGCGACCGCATCGCGCGCGAGGCCGGCGCGCAGGCACAGGACAATCCCTTCGCCGCCTTCGGCCTCGTCGTCGCCAACGGCCTCGCCGGCGGGCTGGTGGACGCGATGGTCACGCCCGCGGGGCTGGGCGCGATGATGGAAGGCCGCAAGGTCTGGGACCGCGCCACCGGGCTGCCGCCTCCGGGCAGCGACGACGCGCTCGCGTCACCGCGCGAGCGCCCGCTGCACGATGCCGAATACCGCTTCGAGTCGCTGTCGCGCTTCACCGCCACGGTGCGTGACGACCAGGGGCGGCCGGTGGTGTTCGTGATGACGCGCAGCGGGCTGCGCTGGCGGCTGTCCGACATCCGCCTGCCGCTGTAGGGACACACGTCCCTGTGGGAGCGGCTTCAGCCGCGAACCTTTCCCGTCCATGCCCAGGCAGGCAAAAGCTCGCGGCTGAAGCCGCTCCCACGAGGCCTGCGTCAGGGATTCGACACCCCGTGCGGCACATGCCCGGTCGCCACGTGCCGGCGCGCCGAATCGATGTTGTGCAGCGAATCGTCGAAGAAGATGTCGGCGCCGAACGCGTCCAGGAACGGGCCCTTGGCGCGACCGCCGAGGAACAGCGCCTCGTCCAGCCGCACGCCCCACTCGCGCAGCGTGCGGATCACCCGCTCGTGCGCCGGCGCCGAGCGCGCGGTGACCAGCGCGGTGCGGATCGGCGAGCCCTCGCCCGGCGGATAGGCGGCCTGCAGCCGGTGCAGCGCATCGAGGAAGCCGCGGAACGGCCCGCCCGACAGCGGCTCGCGCGCGCGCTCGCGCTCGTGGCGGTGGAAGGCTTCGATGCCGCCTTCCTGCGAGACCCGCTCGCCCTCGTCGTCGAAGATCACCGCATCGCCATCGAAGGCGATGCGCAGCTGGTCGTGGCGGTGCACCGGCGCCTTCGCCGGCAGGATGGTCGCCGCGGCGATGCCGTTCTCCAGCGCGCGCCGCACCGACTCGGGATTGGCCGACAGGAACAGCTGCGCACCGAACGGACGGATGTACGGCCAGGTCGGCGCGCCCGAGGTGAAGGTCGCGCGCGCGATCGCCAGCCCGTGGTGCTGGATCGAATTGAACACTCGCAGGCCGGTGTCCGAAGAATTGCGCGACAGCAGGATCACCTCCACGCGCGGCGCGTCGGCCGGCGCGCCTTCGTTGAGCGCGAGCAGCTTGCGCACCAGCGGGAAGGCGATCCCGGGCTCGAGCACCTCGTCCTCGCGGCTGCGCTGGTGCGCCGCGTAGGCGTCGATGCCCTGCGCCTCGAACAGCCGGTGGCTGTCCTCGAGGTCGAACAGGGCGCGCGAGGAGATCGCGACGATCAACGGATCGGGGGCGGCTTCGGGCATGCCGCTATTGTGCCGCGAACCCGTCGCAGCCGCCGCGACGGGCGGCGCGCGGGGTGGAAGCGTCCGCGCGTCCGCGGCATGATCGAACGCCCCCTGGCCGTGCGAACCACGCGATGACGATCCCCGCCCGCTTCCGCGCCTTCCGCATCCACGACGATGGCGCCGGCTATCGCAGCGGCATCGAGCAGGTCGCGCTCGACGATCTCGCGCCGGGCGAGGTCGTGGTCCAGGCCGTGCATTCCTCGGTGAACTTCAAGGATGCGCTGGCCGGCACCGGCAAGGGCAGGATCTTGCGCCGGTTCCCGCTGGTGGGCGGCATCGACGTCGCCGGCCACGTGGTCGCGTCCACCGATCCGGCCTTCCGCGAGGGCGACGCGGTGCTGGCCACCGGCTCGGGGCTCAGCGAGACCCGCGACGGCGGCTATTCCGAGTACGTGCGGCTGGAGTCGCGCTGGACGATCGCCCTGCCCGCGGGGCTGTCGCTGCGCGAGGGCATGGTGCTGGGCACCGCCGGCTTCACCGCGGCGCTGGCGCTGCTGCGGATGGAGGAGAACCGGCAGTCGCCCGGGCTCGGCCCGCTCGCGGTGACCGGCGCCACCGGCGGCGTCGGCTCGCTCGCGGTCGACATCTTCAGCCGCGCCGGCTACGCCGTGCACGCGATCAGCGGCAAGGCCGACCATGCCGCTTACCTGAAGGACATCGGCGCCAGCGAGGTGCTCGGGCGCGACGCGCTGGCGTCCGCGCGCCCGCTGGAATCGACCCGCTTCGGCGGTGGCCTGGACAACGTCGGCGGCGCCATGCTCGCCAGCCTGCTCGCGCAGACGGCGCCCTACGGCAACGTCGCCAGCGCCGGCCTGGCCGCCACCCACGACCTGCCGGCCACGGTGATGCCCTTCATCATCCGCGGCGTCTCGCTGCTGGGCGTGGCTTCGGCCGGCACCGCCCGGGACATCCGCGACGAGGTCTGGCGCCGCCTGGCCTCGGACTGGAAGCCGCGCCACCTCGACCGCATCTGCACCCGCGAGGCAACCCTGGAGCAGCTGCCGGAGGTGTTCGCGACCATGCTGGCCGGGGGCTCGGTCGGGCGCACCCTGGTCACGTTCCCGGGCGCCTAGGCGCCGCCGGCGATCGCGGCGCTTGCGGCTTGGCAGGCCCCGGCTACAATCTTGTCGCTTCCAACGGGGATCCACATGGCGCGCATTCTCATCGTCGACGATTCGCCCTCGCAGCTGATGGGCATCCGCCGCATCGTGGAGAAGCTCGGCCACGAGGCGCTGACCGCGGAAGACGGCGCCGCGGGCGTCGACGCCGCCAGGCGCGAGCTGCCCGACCTGATCCTGATGGACGTGGTGATGCCGAACCTCAACGGCTTCCAGGCCACCCGCTCGATCACGCGCGAGCCGACCACGAAGCACATCCCGGTCGTGCTGGTCACCACCAAGGACCAGGACACCGACCGCGTCTGGGGCATGCGCCAGGGCGCGAAGGCCTACCTGACCAAGCCGTTCTCCGAGGCCGAGCTCGCCGACACGATCTCCAGCATGCTCGGGGCCGCGCCTGCCCCGCCGCCGCCGACGGCGGCCTAGCGCGCGCTACTCGCGCCGCCAGTCGCTGGCGAACGCCTCGCGGATCTTCTCGTAGGCCTGCCGCTGCTTGATGTCGTGCGGCGTCGGCGCCTGCACTTCCAGTTCGACGATCTGGTCGCCCGCACCGCCCGCGATCCCGCTGCCGGGCAGGCCGCGGCCGCGCAGGCGCAGCTTGCGGCCGGCTTCCGAATCGGCCGGGATCTTGAGCTCCACCTTGCCGCCGAGCGTGGGCACGCTCACCGTCGCCCCGAGCGCCGCTTCCCACGGCGCCACCGGCAGGGTGTAAATGATGTTGCGGCCGTCGACCTCGAACTGCGGATGCGCGGCGTACTCGATCTCGAGCAGCAGGTTGCCGCCGTTGCGCCCCTGCCCGGCCAGGCGGATCACCTGCCCGGGCTTGATGCCCTTGGGGATGCGCACCTCGAAGGTCTTGCCGTCCAGCCCGACGCGCACGCCGTCGCCGCGGTACACGGCTTCGAGCGAAACCGCCAGGCGCGCGCGCAGGTCGCCGCGCGCGGCGCCGCGCGCCTGCTGCGGGCCGTAGCCCGCGCCCGCCGGCTGGCGCCGGAACAGGCTTTCGAAGAAATCGCTGAAGCCGCCGCCGGCGCCGCCGCCGGCGAAGATCTCGTCGAAGTTGAAATCGCCGCCACCGTCGCCGTAGCCATAGCCGCCGGGTGGCGGCTGCACCTCGTCGCCGGGACGGTAGCCGCGCGTGCGCAGCTGGTCGTAGGCGGCGCGCTTCTGCGGGTCGCGCAGCGCCTCGTACGCCTCGTTGACGGCCTTGAACTTCTCCTCGGCGCCCGCCTCCTTGCTGACGTCCGGGTGGTACTTGCGCGCCAGCCGGCGGTAGGCCGTCTTGATCTCGGCGTCGCCGGCGCTGGGCTCGACGCCCAGGATGTCGTAGTAATCCTTGAACTGCATCGTGATGGTTGCTCCAGCGACGACGGCCCGCGGCGTTGCCGCCGCGGGCCATGGTCCAGCCTGCCGCCCGCGGGGACGGTAAAGCTTACTGCACGGTCGGCGCGGCGACCTGGATCCGGCGCGGCGCGGTCTCGGCCTTCTTCGGGATGCTCACTTCCAGCACGCCGTTGCCGCCGCTGGCGACGATGCCCTCGGCGTCGGCACTGTCGGGCAGCGCGAAGCGGCGATGGAAGGCGCCATGACGGCGCTCGGCGCGCGAATAGCGCGCATCGCCGGCGGCGACGGCCGGCTTGCGCTCGCCCTTGATCGTGAGGATGCCCTTCTCCATCTGCACCTCGATCTCCTGCGGGTCGATGCCCGGCAGGTCGGCGCTGATGACGAAGCGGTCGGCTTCCTCGCGGATGTCGACCGGCGGCAGCCACTGCGACGACGGATCGTTCGCGCCTGCGGCAAGGTCGTGGAGCCGGCGCGCGGGCCACTGCCGGTAATGGATGATGCTCATGCTGCTACCTCGGGTTCCTGGGCGGCCCCACGGCCGCGATGGCGACGAGGTAGGTGCGCGGGCGCGGATTTCAAGCCTTGACGCCGCCTTTCCCCGCCGGGCATAGACTGCGTTCACTTCCACCGGAACCATCCCATGCCCATCCAACCCGGCGACCGCATCCCCGAAGCCAGGCTCCAGCACATCCAGGACGGCGTCGAGATCATCGACACGCCCACCCTGTTCGAAGGCAGGAAGGTCGCCCTGTTCGCCGTCCCCGGCGCGTTCACGCCGACGTGTTCGGAGAAGCACCTGCCCGGCTTCATCCAGCACTTCGACGACTTCCGCGGCCGTGGCATCGAGGTCGCGTGCATGGCCGTCAACGATCCGTTCGTGATGCAGGCCTGGGGCCAGAGCCAGCACGCGCCCGAAGGCCTGCTGATGCTGGCCGACGGCAACGGCGAGTTCGCGCGCGCGCTCGGCCTGGAGATGGACGCCAGCGCCTACGGCATGGGGATGCGCGCCAAGCGCTTCTCGCTCTACGCCGAGGACGGCGTGGCGAAGATCGTCAACGTCGAGGCGCCGGGCGAGTTCCGCGTGTCCTCCGCCGAGCACCTGCTCGGGCAACTCACCTGACACAGGAGCCCATCGATGGCCAAGCCAGCCGCGAAGAAAGCCGCCCGCCCCGCCTCGCCGATCACCGACACCGCCACCCTGCGCGCGAGGGCGCGCAAGAACGTGGATGACGGCGCGATCACCGACAGCTACGCCGCCGACCGCAAGGTCGTGATCCGCATGCTCAACGACGCGCTGGCCACCGAGTACGTGTGCGTGCTGCGCTACTACCGCCACTACTTCATGGCCAAGGGCATGCTGGCCGATGCGGTCAAGGCCGAATTCCTCGAGCACGCGAAGCAGGAGCAGGAGCACGCCGGCAGGATCGCCGAGCGCATCGTGCAGCTGGGCGGCGAGCCCGACCTCAACCCCGACACCCTCACCGCACGCTCGCATGCCGAGTACAAGGAAGGCACCGACCTGCGCGACATGGTGACGGAAAACCTGGTGGCCGAGCGCATCGCGATCGACAGCTACCGCGAGATGATCAACTACGTCGGCGACCGCGACACCACCACCAAGCGCATCCTCGAGGACATCCTCGCGCAGGAGGAGGAACACGCGGACGAGTTCTCCGACCTGCTGGACGGTTGGATCGGGTGAGTGGACGCGCCTGGCCGATGCCCTGGCGGTATCGGCTGCGTTCGCGAACACCCGGCCACGAATGGCCGGGCCGGACGATCCGGAGACGAGAACGTCGCGCCATGGAAGGCAGCCGGACGCGCACCCAGCGTTTTGTATTCGCAGGAGCGACGGAAGTCGCGACCGTCCTCCCCGTGAAGGCTCGGTCGCGACTTCCGTCGCTCCTACATGCGGAAGGAATCGCGCGACGCGGTGTCACGGCAGCACGCGGAAGCGCACGCTCGCCCACGCCCCGCTCTGCGCCAGCGCCGTGAGCGTGTGCTCGCCGGGATCGCCGAAGTCGTGCACGAAGGCTCCCTGCCCGTTGGATTCGCCGATCCAGCGCCCGTCGAGGAGCCACTGCACCCGCGATCCGCTGCCCAGCGCGCGCAACGACAGTCGCACCGCGTGCGTGCTACCCGGCGCGCGCGCGAGCGTCGCGTGGTCGTTGAGCCCTTCGATGCGCAGTTCGCCGGCGGCGTCGCGGCCGTCGGGCATGCAGTCGGCCGCCAGCGGCGGAAGGTGCGATGCGCGGCGCTCGGCCACCGGCAGCCATGGCGAGGCGAGCGCGGGCCAGCGCGCGATCTCCGCCGCCCGCGTTGCGTGCGGCAGCGAACAGGTCGCCGACACGCGCTCGCCGGTGCGCATGTCGACCTCGAAGCGCTCGCGGCCCGCGCTCCACAGCCGCGCGCCGCGCTCGGCGAAGGTCGGCGGAATCGCGCCGTCCAGCGTCCAGGCCTTCATCCGCCGCCGGCACAGCACCGGCGGCAGCGCGTCGGCGGCGATGCCGAGCGGCCAGCAGATCTCGGTTTCCGCCACGTTCGCGGGCGGCGACCGGGGCGCGGCATCGCCGCGCGCGCGCGGCAGGCTGTCGACCACCTCGAACATCAGCGGCAGCGCCGTCACCGCGCCGTACTGGCCCGGCAGCGGCGTGCCGTCCGGACGCCCCACCCAGACGCCCACGGTATGGCGGCGCGTGCCGCCGATCGCCCAGGCGTCGCGGAAGCCGTAGCTGGTGCCGGTCTTCCAGGCCACGCGCGGCCGGCCCCGGGTGTCGAACGTGTCGCTGCGCTCGCCCGGGCGCGGGTTGGCTTCCAGGATCGTGCGCACGATCCACGCCGCGCCGGGCGACATCACGCGGCGGTCGACGCGCGGCGCGTCGGCGGTGTAGCGCACGCGCCCGGCGATGCCGCCGCGATTGAGCGCGGCGTAGGCGCCGACCAGGTCCTCCAACCGCGCGCCGGTGCCGCCGAGCACCAGCGACAGGTTCGGCCTGGCGCCGCGTGGGTACTTCAGCGCGATGCCGGCGTTGTCCAGGCGCGCCGAGAAGCGCGCGGGGCCGACCCGGTCGAGCAGGTCCACGGCGGGGATGTTGAGCGACAGCCGCAGCGCCTCGGCCGCGCCGACCGGGCCGTTGAAGGCGGCGTCGAAGTTGCCGGGACGATAGCCGCCGAACGACTGCGGCGCGTCCACCAGCAGGCTCTCGGAATGGATCAGGCCATCGTCGATCGCCATGCCGTACAGGAACGGCTTGAGGGTCGATCCCGGCGAGCGCCAGGCCCGCACCATGTCGACGTCGCCCAGCCGCGCCTTGTCGCCGAACGCCACCGAGCCGACGTAGGCGCGCGCTTCCATCGTCGCGTTGTCCACGACCAGCAGCGCTGCGGACGTGCGCGGCGGCAGGTTCGAGAAATAGGCGGACACCCGCTCCTCCAGCGTGCGCTGCAGGCCCGCGTCGATCGTCGAACGGATGCGGGCGGGCGCGGGATGCGCCGCGTGCAGCCGCTGCGCCAGCAGCGCGGCCGACAGCGGCGCGTGCAGGCTGCGCGAGACCACCGGCTCGATCTTCGCGTCGTCGGCCTGCGCGCGCGTCCACGCGCCGAGCTCGACCATGCGATCGATGACCTTGTCGCGGGCGATGCGCGCGGCCTCCGGCTCGCGGTCGGGGCGCAGGCGGGTCGGTGCCTGCGGCAGCACCGCCAGCAGCGCGGCCTCCGCGCGCGATAGCCGCGCCGCGGGCTTGCCCAGGTAGGCGCGGCTGGCGGTCTCGACGCCCTCGATGGTGCCGCCGAACGGCGCGCGCTCCAGGTACAGCTGCAGGATCCGGCGCTTGGACAGGTGCGCCTCGAGCTGCAGCGCGCGCAGCAGCTGCCTGAGCTTGCCCCAGGGCGTGCGCGTGTTGGCGGGCTGGTCGAGGATGCGTGCAACCTGCATCGTCAGCGTCGAACCACCGGAGACGATGCGCCCCCGGCGTAGCCACTGCGCGCCCGCGCGCAGCAGCGCGACCGGGTTGACCCCGGGATGGCGCCAGAACCAGCGATCCTCGTAATCCAGCAGCACCTGCAGGTACAGCGGCGACACCTCGTCGACGCCGACCGGGTAGCGCCAGACGCCGTCGGCGTCGGCGAACGCGCGCAGCGGCGTGCCGTCGCGCGCGACGACCAGGGTGCTGGTGTCGCGCTTCTCCGGCAGCGGCAACGGGAAGGCGAAGTCGAGGGCGAGCAGCGACAGCAGCACGGCCACCGTGCCCCAGCGCAGCCAGGACAGCAGGCGCTTCCAGCGCTGGCGCGCGGGAGGTGTGGCATCACGGGCTGGGTTCCCGCCACCGACTTCGATGTCGTTGCCTCTTTCGATGTCGATGCTCCCGCTCCCACCTGCGCGCCCGGCATCGCCGTTCCCGCGAAGGCGGGAATCCATTGACGTTGCCCTTCAGGGCCCGGGCTGGCCCTTGCCAGGCGCCGAAGTCCATGGATCCCCGCCTTCGCGGGGATGACGAGCCTGGCGGTCTTCCGGATCCCGAATCACCAATCCGCGCCCCTCACGGCTGCACCACCGTGATGCTCGCCGGCGCCGACTTGCCCACGCCGCGCAGGTCCGGCCGGTACATGTCCTCGACCAGCGGCGGCGGCACGGTGTACGTGCCCGGGGTCACCGCACGCACCAGGTAGAACACGCGCGCCGGATTGCCCGCGCCGAGCTTGAGCGCGGCGACGTAACGGTCGTCGCGGTACTCCTCGTGCACGACGTCGGCGGCGTTGGCGCGGTCGGTGATCTCGACCCCGTCCACCACCACGTCCGCCCACTGCTTGGCGTCGCTCAGGTTGAAGTTTTCGATCTCGAGCCCTGCCGGCAGCAGGTCGGTGAGCAGCGCATCGGGCATGCCGCGGTCGGTGGTGATGGTCAGGCCCACGATCAATGCATCGCCTTCCTTCAGCGGGCCCGGCTTCCATTCCTTGCCATCGGTGCCGTACAGCTTGCGCTCGACCTTGACCTGGCTGAAGTCGGCGGCCGGGGCGGCGCGCGGCACGCCGGCGACCTCGAAGCTCGCGTACAGCGGCGGCGAGCCTTGCGGATCGAAGCGCAGGCCCTTGGCCAGCGTGTCGTAGTCGACGACGCGACCGACCATCTTCGCGGGCGCAGCGGCCTCCTCGGCGCCGCCGAGGTGCCAGGTGCCCGAGATGCGCTTGTCCTGCCCGGCCAGCAGGGCCTTGCCCAGGCGGGCCAGCGCCACCTGTTCCTGGGTGCTCAGGTACAGCCAGCCGCTCCTGCGACGCACGTCCAGCTCGCGGCCCAGGTCCACGGCCCGCGCGTCGTACTCGGGCTTCGCGTAGCCACGCTCGTGGGTCAACGCGATCATCAGCGCGGTGTCGCGCAGCGGGCTGCCGTAGTCGCCGAGGTAGCCGGGCCGGTCGCCCTTGAACGCGAAGCCTTCGGCGATCGCCTTCAGCCCGCGCGCCTTGTCCCCTTGCATCGCCAACGCCAGGCCCAGGTGCACCAGCGGCAGGCCGGTGAGGGTCTTCTTGCGATCGTTGTCGTACAGCGCGCGCAGCGTGCCCAGCGGCGCGCGGTTGACCCGCGCCAGCGCGTAACCGGCGTGCGCCTGGTAGGCGAAGCGCAGGTGCGAGCGGTGGTCGCGGCCGTAGAACTCGTTGCCGCCGGCGAGCAGGTCCTCGTTGAGCCGCTTGAGCGCCTTCTGCAGCACGTTGTCCGGCACCTGGAAGCCGCCTTCGCGCGCATCCAGCAGGAACTCCACGATGTAGGGCGTCAGCGCCGGATTGACCCAGGCGTCGTCGCCCCACATGGAGAAGTGCCCCGAGCTGACCTGCATCGATGCGAGGCGGCCGAACGCGCCGTCCATGCGCGCCTGGCGCTTCTCCGGGTCGAGCCCGGGCACGCCCAGCATCTTCGCCGTCGCCGGGTCGAGCTCGAGCGCGCCGTAGCCCTTGCTCGTGGTCTGCTCCGCGCAGCCGTAGGGATAGCGCAGCAGCCCATCGAGCACGCTGGCGAACGGGATCGGCGGGATCGCGCTGACCGTCATGCGCGCGTTGACCGAGCCGGGCATCAGGCCGTCGGCGAAGCCGGCGTCCAGCGACACCGCGGCCAGCTGGTCCAGCACCTGGGTACGCGCGCGCAGCACGCTCGGCCAGGCCGGCCGCACCGGCAGGTCGTAGCGGCGGTCGACCTTGAAGCCGTTGCCTTCGACGCGCACGCGCACGTTTGCGGTGCTGTAGCCCTCGCGCGCGGTGACCGGGAAGCTCAGCGTCGTCTTGCCGTCCGGCGCGATCTTCGCGGTGCGCGCGCCGTCGGCGATGGCCGCGGGCCCCATCGCGTCGACCTGCACCTTGAAGTCGCCGGCCTTGCCGGTGAAGTTGGTCAGGTCGAGCGTGACCATGCTGCGGTCGCCGGGCGCGAGGATGCGCGGCATGCTCGCCTCGGCGACGATCGGCGCGCGCACCACGGCTTCGACATCGCGGTTGCCGTAGCGCTCGGCCGAGAACACCAGCGCCGACACGCGCAGGGTGCCATTGAAGTCGGGCACCGGCAGGTCGATGCGCGCGTTGCCCTTCGCGTCCAGCTTCACCGGGCCGGCGAACAGGTCGACCGTCTGCACGCGCGCCGTCGGGCGGCGCGCCTGCGGCAGTGCCTCGAGCGCCATGTCGCCGCCGAAGCGCAGCTTGGCCAGTTCGCCGTCGAAGCTCTCGATCACGCGGCCGTAGAGGTCGTAGGCATCCACGCCGAGCCTGCGCTGGGCGAAGAAGTGCCTGTTGGCGTCCGGCACCGGGAAGCGGGTGATGTTGAGGATGCCCACGTCCACCGCCGACACCGTCGCGTAGGCCTCCTGGCCGGCGAGCTCGGGCACGCTGACCGTCACCCGCATCGGCTGCTCGGGGCGCATCTGCTTCGGCGCCACCAGGCCGACCGCGACCCGGCGCACCTTGCGGTCCATCGGCACCCAGGCCACGCCCACCGCGCGCGCCGGCGTCACCTTGCTCGGCGCGCTGCCGCCGCGGAACACCAGCGCGGTGACGTAGACGTCGTGGCGCTCCCATTCCTTGGTCACCGGGATCTCGAAGCTGCTGCCGTTGGCCTTGACGTCGCCCGCTTTTATCTCGATGTCCTGCACGTAGAGCAGCTTGTCGCTCTCGACCAGCAGCACGCCCTTGCCTTCGTGCGGCGGCGTGACGGTGACCTTCAGCGTGTCGCCCGCCTTGTAGCCGGTCTTGTCGAGCGCGAGCTTGACCTTGTCCGGGCGCGCGTCGAGGCCGCGGTTGTCGTCGTTCCAGCTCCAGCCGGCGTGGAACGGGTAGCGCATGGTCAGCCCGGTCGCGGGATCGAGCACGTCGACGCGGTACTCGCCCCACTCCACCGGGAAGTCGAAGCGCACCGCGGTGAGCGCCGAGTCGATCGTCCTCGTCTCCACGTTCTCGAAGCGGCGGGTGAAGTCGTAGTCCCAGCCGTCGTCCTCGTCGTAGTTCCAGTGGTAGTCGCGATGCTCGCGCACCAGTGTGACCTTCAGCCCCTTGCCGGGGCGCGCCTTGCCGGTCGCGTCCACGCGCACCAGCTCGAAGCGGGCGTTGGCGTCGCCGTCGGCGCCATCCTTGTCGTCGAACAGCGGGTGCACGCCGACCAGCGCCCCGGCCGGCCACACCACCCGCTTGAGCACGCGGTTGACGCTGCGGCCGCCGGTCTCGTAGAGGCTGCCGGACACGACCGCGGCGACGGTCGTCACCGGCTTCACCTCGTCGGGCAGCGGGAGGTCCTTGGCGAGCCTGCCCTTGGCGTCGAGCTTGTCGTCGACGACGTCCTTCGCCTCCTTCGGCAATTCCACCGTCGGGTCGCCGAAGAAATAGCCGGGCAGCTGCTCCAGCGGATGCTGTTCCACCGCCACCGCCATCTTCGCGGTGAAGCGGTTGCCGTCTGCCGGCGCGCCGTAGAGGTAGGCGCCGGTCGCCTCGAGCCGGAACGGCTGGCCAGGCCTGAGCACCTCGTCGGGCGTGGCGAGGTCGAGCTTCATCCGCTCGGGCAGGAACTCCTCGATCCGCAGGTCCATGCCCTGGACCGCCTCGGCGCTGGCCGGGTCGGTGCGGAATTCCACCTTCCAGCGCCCCGTCGGCGCATCGACCGGGATCGTCTTCTCGAACTTGAAGTAGCCCAGCGCGCCGGGCTCGACGCGACTGTCGACGAAGGTCTTGCCGTCGGGCTGCCTCAGGCGCACGAACAGCGGCTGCGCGCCCTTGCCCTTCGCGGCCACCGGCTTGCCGTCGTTGTCGCGGAACAGCGCCGAGACCCGCACCCTCTCGCCGGGCCGGTAGAGGTCGCGGCCGGACCAGGCGAAAACGTCGAACCACGCCGACTCGCGCCCGGCGACCTGGAACTCGGACAGGTCCAGCGCCGGCTGGTTGAACGGCAGCAGCGAAATATCGCCGCCGCGCCGCGCCACCAGCACCTGGTTGGCCTGCAGCGTGTAGTTGAGCAGCGCGTTGCCGTTGGCGTCGGTCTCGCCCTTGAGGAAGGTCTCGCCCTGCGGATCGAGGATGCGCAGCTCCACCCCCCCCATCGCGCCGCCGTCGCGCAGCGAGGCGGTGTGCACGTACAGCTTGTCCTTGTACGCGCGCGCGTGCAGGCCGATGTCGCTGACGGTGAAGAAGGCGGTGTCGAAGCGGTCGTCGAAGTGGCCGGCGCGCTTCATCACCGCGAAGTACAGGCCCGGTTCCTGCAGTTCCTTGATGTCCTGGAGCGGCAGGTAGGTCAGCGCGCGCTCGTTGCGCTTGCCGCCGAGCACGAAGCGGTTGACGTAGACCGGCTTGGCCAGCTTCGACAGGGGCTCGCGGCTGCCGTACTCGCTCTCCAGTTCCCAGCTGCCGCGGCGGCCGCCGCGCTGGTATTGCGCGAAGAAGCGCGGCAGCGACTTCTCCTCGACCCGCAGGAACTCGACGTCCACCTCGTCGACGTTGACCGACACCACCGGCAGCCCGCGCGATTCCTTCGCCGGCAGCACGCTGCCCTGCGAGGCGAAGCCGACCGCGGGCTCGAGCTCGCCGGTGAACACCTTCTGCTCGACGTCGCGGCCGAGCTTCGTGCCGTCGGCGGCGGTCAGCGCGCCGGAGATGTGCAGGGTGTAGTCCCTGTTCGGCTCGACGAACGGGAAGCGCAGGGTCTTGCCGTCCTTGTCCAGCGACCAGCTGCTCTTGTCGTTGACCGGCTCGGCGAAGGTCAGCAGCTTGTCGAAGTCCTGCGTGCCGACCAGCGGGCGCGAGAACTCCAGCGCGATCGCCAGCGAATCGCGTCCCTGGTCGGGCCAGGCGCGCGCCAGGGCGAAGCCCTTGACCTGCTCGCGCTGCGCCTTGACCGGCTCGCCGCTCGCCTCCGGCAACTGCCCATGCGGGCTGCGCTTGCAGGCGACCATGCCGGTCGCCAGCAGCAGGACGAAGATCCCCTTGGCCACGATCGTGGCCACCACCAGGTTGCGCTTGCGCATCGACAGGTCCGTATCTCCCCAGGTCGGCGGAGTATATGACGAGCGAATCCCGCCTTCGCGCGGATGAGGAAGCAGAAGCGACGCCGAACCGGCGTTCCGGCTCCGGTCGCACGGCAAAAGATCCTTTCTTTCGATCGACCGAAACCCGAGACGGCCGTGGACGGCGGTTGCCATCCGAGGCGTCGGGCGCGCAGGCGCGACCTGCGTCGCGGACGCCTGTCGCAACCGAGGTGACGCGCTTTCCGGAGGAAGTCGGCGGCCGGGGATCGCGTCAAGCCGGCCATGGATGGCCGGCGCCGTCGTCAGGGCAGGATGCCCTGCCGACGGAAGAGCGATCCCCGGCCGCCGACTTCCCTCGCGCAAACAGCCGAAGCCCACGAAAAAAAAAGACGCCCTTCCCTCGCTCCGAAGAAGGACACAAAAAAGCCCGGCAATGCGATTGCCGGGCTTTGGCCGTTGCTGGCGGCGGGCTCAGCCCGCCGGTGGCGGTGCCGGCTGTTCCCGGGCGTCGGCGGTGGCGGCCTCGCCCTCCTCCTCGTCCAGCGAGGCGTCGACGCGCTCGATCGCCTGCAGGCTCTCGTCGGCGGCCAGGCGGATCAGGGTCACGCCCTGGGTGTTGCGGCCGACCTGGGAGATCTCCGCGGCGCGGGTGCGCACCAGGGTGCCGCCGTCGGAGATCAGCAGCACCTCGTGGTGGTCGGAGAGCTGGATCGCGCCGACCAGCTTGCCGTTGCGGGCGGTGGTCTGCAGCGCGATCACGCCCTGGGTGCCACGGCCCTTGCGGGGATAGTCGTCCACCGGCGTGCGCTTGCCGTAGCCGCGCTCGCTGGCGGTGAGGATGTCGCCGTCGCCGTCGATCACGATCAGGCTGCGCACCTCCTCGCCCTGCGCCAGCTTCATGCCCCGCACGCCCGTCGCGGTGCGGCCCATCGGGCGCACCGTGCTGCCGGCGAAGCGCACCGCCTTGCCGTTGCTGGCGAACAGCATGATGTCGCGGGTGCCGTCCGAGAGCGCCACCCCGACCAGGCAGTCGCCCTCGGCCAGGTTGATCGCGATCTTGCCGCGCTGCAGCCGGTAGGCGTACTCGGTCAGCGGCGTCTTCTTGACCGTGCCGTTGCGGGTGGCGAAGAACACGAACAGGTCCTCGCTGTACTCGCGCACCGGCAGCACCGCCTGCACCTGCTCGCCGGGCTCGAGCGGGATCCAGTTGATGATCGGCCGGCCACGCGCGTTGGAACCGGCCTCCGGTAGCTGGTGCACCGGCAGCCAGAACACCCGCCCGCTGCTGGTGAAGGTCAGCAGGGTGTCGTGGGTGTTGACCAGCCACAGCTGGTCGATGAAGTCCTCTTCCTTGGTCGCCGCGGCGTTGCGGCCGCGGCCGCCGCGCTTCTGCGCGCGGTAGGCGCTGACCGGCTGGCGCTTGGCGTAGCCGGCGTGCGAGAGCGTGACCACCACGTCCTCGGGCGCGATCAGGTCGAGGATGTCCAGGTCCTCCTCGCTGGCGCGGATCTCGCTGCGGCGCGCATCGCCGAACTCTTCCTTGACGTTGCGCAGCTCGGTGCGGATCACCTCCAGCAGCACCTCGGGATCCTCGAGGATCTCGATCAGGCCGCGGATGGTGTCGAGCAGCTGGCGGTATTCCTCGGTGAGCTTCTCCTGCTCCAGGCCGGTGAGGCGGTGCAGGCGCATCTCCAGGATCTGCTGGGCCTGCGTCTCGGTGAGCTGGTAGCGGCCATCCACCAGGCCCACGCCCGCGGGCAGGTCCTCGGGACGCGAGGCCTCGGCGCCGGTCGCCGCCAGCAGCGTGCCGACCAGCCCCGGCTCCCAGGTGCGCGCCAGCATGCGGTCGCGCGCCTCGTTGGGATTGGCCGATGTCTTGATCAGCTCGATCATCTCGTCGATGTTGGCCAGCGCGACCGTCAGGCCCTCGAGCACGTGGGCGCGCGCGCGCGCCTTGCGCAGCTCGAAGATCGTCCTGCGGGTCACCACCTCGCGGCGGTGGCGCACGAAGGCCTCGAGGATCTGCTTGAGGTTCAGCAGCTGCGGGCGGCCGTCGACCAGCGCGACCATGTTGATGCCGAACACCGACTCCATCTGGGTCTGCTGGTAGAGGTTGTTGAGCACGACCTCCGCGGACTCGCCGCGCTTGACCTCGATGTAGATGCGCATGCCGTCCTTGTCGGACTCGTCGCGCAGTTCGCTGATGCCCTCGATCTTCTTTTCCTTGACCAGCTCGGCGATCTTCTCGATCAGCCGCGCCTTGTTGACCTGGTACGGGATCTCGGTGACCGCGATCGCCTCGCGGCCGTTGTCGGCCACCTCGACCTCGGCGCGCGCGCGCATGCGCACCCGGCCGCGGCCGGTGCGGTAGGCGAGATGGATGCCGCCGACGCCGTTGATGATGCCGCCGGTGGGGAAATCGGGCCCCGGGATGTGCTCCATCAGGCCGTCGATCTCGATCTGCGGATCGTCGATCAGCGCGATCAGTGCATCGACGACCTCGGACAGGTTGTGCGGCGGGATGTTGGTGGCCATGCCCACCGCGATGCCGGCCGAGCCGTTGACCAGCAGGTTCGGGAACCGGGTCGGCATGACCGTCGGCTCCAGCTCCTTCTCGTCGTAGTTGGGCTGGAAATCGACGGTTTCCTTGTCGATGTCGGCCATCAGCTCGTGGGTCAGGCGCGACATCCGCGCCTCGGTGTAGCGCATCGCCGCGGCGGAGTCGCCGTCGACCGAGCCGAAGTTGCCCTGCCCGTCCACCAGCAGGTAGCGCAGCGAGAACGGCTGCGCCATGCGCACCAGGGTGTCGTACACCGACTGGTCGCCGTGCGGGTGGTACTTGCCGATCACGTCGCCGACGATGCGCGCGGACTTGTAGTAGGGCTTGTTGCTGTGCGCGCCGAGCTCGTTCATGGCGTACAGCACGCGGCGATGGACCGGCTTGAGCCCGTCGCGGACATCCGGGAGTGCGCGCCCCACGATCACGCTCATGGCGTAATCGAGGTAACTGCGGCGCATCTCGTCCTCGAGGTTGACGGGGATGATTTCCTTCGCGAGCTCTACCATCAGGGCATCTTTTCCGTGCTGTTTCCGTGGGCCGGCGGGCGCTCCGCGCGGCCATCCGCGAGCGGTTCGCGGAAGCTTGGAATTCTACCATGAAATGGGGGTTCCACGGTGCGGTTTTATGCGGGGAAACAAGCACTTGGCGCGCTTCCGGCGTCCGTTTCGCGCCGATTTCCGGAACCACGGTGACGACAGCGGGCAAGGAGGCCGAAAAGCGGAGCGGCTTCGGATCGTCGCGCGCGGCAGGAGGCGGGCGGCGGGGCGTGCTCCGCCCTTCCGTCGGTCCGTCCATGGCCCGAGTCAGGGCCGCGGACCATCCATGGTCCGCTCTCCGCACGCCCCGCCGCCCGCCTCCTGCCAGCGGAGTTTCGTCGCTTCGATCGAGGCGACAGGCATCGCCTAGTGCTTGCGGATGGAGGCGAGGAACCGTTCGATCAGGTCGCCGAAGCGCGGCCCGGCGCCGGCCATGCGGCCAAGCGCACATGGATGTGCGCGTAGGCGAGTCGGCCATGGACGGCCGACCGAGCCGGGACGCATGGCCGGCGTCGGGGCGCGCTCCGTCCGGAGCCGCGCTTTTGCTGTCGCTGTTGTCGTCACCACCCAAGGCACGTCCATTCTGGCAAGTACGCGGGATCGCGGCTTCCGCCGCTTCACATGCTTGTTGTTCGGACAGGACGGGGCAGATCGGACGGGACAGACGAGTCAGGCGCCAAACATCGCTCGCATCTTCTCGATGTCCGGATGCTCGACGATGCCCTTCTCGGTGACGATGGCGTCGATCAACGCGGCCGGGGTGACGTCGAATACCGGGTTCCAGGCGCGGATGCCGTCGGCGACCGTGCGCGAGCCGCCGACGCCGAGCAGTTCAGACGGATCGCGCTCCTCGATCTCGATCAGGTCGCCAGAAGCGGTGTCCATGTCGACCGTCGACGACGGCGCCACCACCATCACCTTCCTGCCGTGGAAGCGCGCGGAGATCGCCAGCTGGTAGGTGCCGATCTTGTTGGCGACGTCGCCGTTGGCGCAGATGCGATCGGCGCCGACCACCACCCAGTCGACCTGCCCGTCCTTCATCAGGTGCGAAGCCGCCGCGTCGGCGATCAGCGTGGCGTCGATGCCGTCCTGCTGCAGCTCCCAGACCGTCAACCGCGAACCCTGCATCCACGGCCGCGTCTCGTCCGCGAACACCCTGCCGATGCGCCCCTGCGCCACCCCCGCCCGGATCACCCCCAGCGCCGTGCCGAAGCCCGCGGTGGCCAGCGACCCCGTATTGCAATGCGTGAGCACCCCGCTGCCCGGCGCGATCAGCCCCGCGCCCAGCTCGCCCATGCGCCGGTTGGCGGCCAGGTCCTCGGTCTCGATCGCGCGCGCCTCGCGCTCCAGCGCCTCGCGCCAATCGCCGCCCCTGCGCTGCAGCGCGCGCCGCATCCTGGCCAGCGCCCAGGCCAGGTTCACCGCCGTCGGACGCGCCGCGTTGAGCCGCTGCAGCGCCGGCTCGATGGCCGCCAGCGCCGCGTCGCCGTCGCCGGCTTCCACCGCGCGCGCCGCGAGCACCACGCCCCAGGCCGCCGCGATGCCGATCGCCGGCGCACCGCGCACGGCCAGCGAATGGATCGCCGTGGCCACCTCGTCACTGGTCGCGCAGGCGACGTATTCGACCGCGAACGGCAGCCTGCGCTGGTCGAGCAGTTCGAGCGCCTCGCCGGTCCAGCGGATCGGGCGGATGCGGTCGTAGCGGGCGTAGTCGATGTCTTCCATCGCGCCAGTCTAGCGGCACGGGCGCGGAGCCGCGCCCGTCGGAAGCGCTGCCAGGTCAGCGGACGCTGAACTCCGCCCGGCAGCCACCGCTCACCCAGATGCCGCCGCGATCCCAGCCCCAGTTCTGCCCCTGCACGCAGCGCGTGTCGGAGAGCTGGCGGACGATGTCCACGCCGCGTGTCACGCTGACGTTGCAGCGCCGCTGGCGCTTGTCCTGCGACTCGCAGCGGATGGTCCGGCCGTAGCCGCCGCCGGAACCGTAGCCCGGGCCATAGCCGCCCCGCCCGGCAATGAACTCCGCGCGGCAACCGTTCGACACCCACACGCCGCGGTTGTCGTAGCCCCAGGTGCGGCCCTGGACGCAGGGGGAATCCGAGAGCTGGCGGTTCATGCGCACGCCGCCGCGCGTGTCGACGTCGCAGTGGCGCGTGCGGTTGTTGTCCGATTCGCAGCGGAAGGTGCCACCGTAGCCACCGCTTCCGGGATAGCCGTTGCCTGGCGGGCTGTAGTCCGGGTATCCCTGGTTCGGCGGATAGGCGCCGTAGTCGCCCGGATAGCCGTAGCCGACGCAGCCCGCCAGGCCGGCCACCGCGAGTGCGGCTGCGACCCGGCCTGCCATGCGCACACTGGTCCTGCGGAAAGCGATCCTGTTCATGGCAAGCCCCTCTTTGCGGAATGGACGGAATCCTCGGCGGCAAATCTACCGCTTCCACGTGAACGGAAGCGCAAAAGCGGCGACGTCGATGACAATCGCGGGCCGCCCGTTCAGCCGCGCGCAAAGTCGAACGCGAGCACGTCCGCGATCGCCCGCGTGCCCAGCATCGCCATCAGCAGCCGGTCCACCCCGAGCGCGACGCCTGCGCAATCCGGCAGCCCGTGCGACAGCGCGTCCAGCAGCCGCGTGTCGATGGCGGGCAAGTCCGCGCCGCGACGCTGCCGGACGGCGAGGTCGCGTTCGAAGCGCGCGCGTTGCTCGCCGGCATCGGCGAGCTCGTGGTAGCCGTTGGCCAGCTCCAGCGGCCCCAGGTACAGCTCGAAACGCTCGGCCACGGGCGGATCGTCCTGCGCATCCGCGGATGCGGATCGTCGGATGCGCGCGAGCGCGCACTGCGAGGCCGGGTAGTCGCGCACCACGAGGATGCCGTCGACCGGCAGCCCGGGCTGGATCCGGTGCGTCATCAGCAGGTCGAGCCAGTCGTCGCGCCCCAGTCCCGCGGGATCGATCGCGACGTCGCCGAGCGCGGCGCGCAGCGCCTCGTCGGGGGCCGCCATCGGATCGATCCCGAGCCTGCGCAGGTAGAGCTCGCGGTAGGTGACGTGCTCGACCGTCGCTTCGCGGCCGACCAGCGCCAAGGCGGCACACACAAGCTCGACCACCTCGTCGGCCAGCCGCACGTGGTCGAAGCCGACCCGGTACCACTCGAGCATGGTGAACTCGGGGTTGTGGCGGCCACCGGCCTCGCCGTCGCGGAACACGCGGCCGAGCTCGTAGCAGTCGCCGAAGCCGGCGGCGAGCAGGCGCTTGAGCGGATGCTCGGGCGAGGTGCGCAGCCAGCGCGTGCGCGGCGCGCCATCGGTGCGGCCGGAAAACCCGAGCGCGAACGAAGCGATGTTGGGCTCGGTGTTGCCCGCCCGCGACATGACCGGCGTCTCCACCTCGATGACGCCGCGTGCGGCGAAGAACCCGCGGATCGCGGCATTGAGCCGCGCCCGCAGCCGCAACGCGTCGAACTTCGCAGACGGCTTCCAGTCGCTCACGTCACGCGCCCGGATGGCTCATTCTTGCCACGGATCAGAGCCGATCCACACGGATCAAAAGAGCAATCTGCAAAAGCTATATCCGTGTTCATCGGCTCTGATCCGTGGCAAAACGGCCCCTGGCCGCAGTACATCCTCATTCGTGCTCGGCGAGGAAGGCCAGCAGCTTCGCCTCGTCCCAGATCTCGATGCCCAGTTCCCCGGCCTTGGCCAGCTTGCTGCCCGCGGCTTCGCCAGCGACGACGAACGCGGTCTTCTTCGACACACTGCCGGAAACCTTGGCGCCGAGCGCCTCCAGCCGGTCCTTCGCTTCATCGCGCGTCAGCGAGGCGAGCGTGCCCGTCAGCACCGCGGTCTGGCCTTCGAGCGGCCCCGCCTGCGTCGCCTGGACATGCGCCACCGCCTCGCGCAGCGCGGCCAGCGCCTGGCCCGTACGCAGCGCGAGCGCGCGCCCTTCCTGCCCGCGCAGGAAGGCATGCACCGCGTCCGCGGTCTCTACTGGCAGGCCCGCGCCCGCGAGCGCGTCCGCGTCGGCCGCCATCGCCGCCTCGAGCGAATCGAAGGCGGCCGCCAGCTGTTCGGCGCGCTTCGCGGTGAGCCTGGGGATGTTCATCTGCGCCAGCACGGTGCCGATCGAAAGCGCCGCGCGCAGCTTCGCGCTCGGCGGATGGGCGTCGGCGATGCGCACGCCGCGCGCGAGCAGATCGTCGATGACGCGCTGGTTGCCGGGCTGCTCGAAGAACGCGTCGATCGCGCGCGCGACCTCGTCGCCGATGTCCGGCACCAGCTTCAGCAGCGGCCACGGCAGGTGCCGGATCAGCGCGAGGTCGCCGAACCACGCGGCAAGCGCCTTGGCCGTGCTCTCGCCGACGTGCTGGATGCCGAGCGCGTACAGGAACCGCTCCAGCGTGGTGTCGCGGCTCTTCGCGATCGCGTCGACCAGGTTCTCGGCCCAGCGGGTGGCGACCTTGCCGGCCTTGACGGTCTCCGGGACGGTCCCATCGCGCTCGTCGGCGCGGCGCTTCATCTCGAGCAGGTGGTCGAGGGTGAGCTTGTAGAGGTCGGCCACCGATTCGAGGTAGCCGAACTCGCCCAGCGCCTCGATGTAACGCTCGCCCAGCCCGTCGACGTCCATCGCGCGGCGGCTGGCGAAGTGGAACACCGATTGCGTGCGCTGCGCGGCGCAGGCGAGCTCCCCGGTGCAGCGCGCCACGGCCTCCCCTTCCTCGCGCACGATGTCGGAGCCGCAGATCGGGCAGCGCGCGGGCATCGTCCACGGCTTCGTGCCCTTCGGCCTGAGCTCCGGGACCACTCGCACCACTTCCGGGATCACGTCGCCGGCGCGGCGCACGATCACGGTGTCGCCGACGCGCACGTCCAGGCGCGCGACCTGGTCGGCGTTGTGCAACGTCGCGTTGGTGACGGTGACGCCGCCCACGAACACCGGCGCCAGCTTCGCCGCCGGCGTGGCCGCACCGGTGCGGCCGATGTTGACGATGATGTCCTCGACCGTCGTCGTCTGCTCCTGCGCGGGGAACTTGTGCGCGATCGCCCAGCGCGGCGTGCGGCCGACGAAGCCCAGTTCGCGCTGCGCGGCCATGTCGTCGACCTTGTAGACGACGCCATCGATGTCGAACGGCAGCGCGTCGCGCCGCGCGCCGATCTTCGCGTAGTAGGCCAGGCAGCCCTTCGCGCCGCGCGCGGTCGTGGCCAGCGCGCTGACCGGGAATCCCCACTCGCGCAGCCGCGCCAGCACTTCCGAATGCCGGTCCGGCATCGTCCCGCGCTCGACCGCACCGAGCGCGTAGGCATAGAACGCCAGCGGGCGCTGCGCGGTGACGCGCGGGTCGAGCTGGCGCAGGCTGCCGGCCGCGGCGTTGCGCGGGTTGACCAGCGGCCTGACCTTGCCGTCGGAAGCGCGCGCCTTCTCGTTGTACGCCTCGAAGCCGGCGCGCGGCATGTAGACCTCGCCGCGCACCTCCAGCACGCGCGGCCAGCCCTTGCCGCGCAGCTTCAGCGGGATGGCGCGGATGGTGCGCAGGTTGGCGGTGACGTCCTCGCCGGTCTCGCCGTCGCCGCGGGTCGCGCCCTGCACGAAGGCGCCGTCCTCGTAGCGCAGGCTGATCGCCAGGCCGTCGAACTTGGGCTCGACCGAGAACACCGGATCGACCACGTCCAGCCGCTGCTCGACCTTGCGCTCGAAGTCCTCCACCTCCTCGTCGGTGAAGGCGTTGGCCAGCGACAGCATGCGTTCCGCGTGGCGCACCGGCGCGAACGCGCCCGACGGCGCCGCGCCCACGCGCTGCGTCGGCGAATCGGCGGTGACGAGGGCGGGATGCGCGGCCTCCAGCGCCTCGAGCTCGCGCATCAGCCGGTCGTACTCGATGTCCGGGATGCCGGGGTCGTCGAGGACGTGGTAGCGATAGTTCGCGTCGTCGATCAGGCGACGCAGTTCGGCGGCACGGGCGGCGGCTTTGGCGGGCATCGCGCGATTCTATGGCACCGGCGGGATGGGACGCCTCCCGTGGGAGCGGCTTCAGCCGCGAGCTCTTTCCTGCGACTCGCGGAGCGGTCGAAAAGCCCGCGGCTGAAGCCGCTCCCGCAAAGAGCGAACAAACCGCTCCCGCACAAGCGCCTACCAGCGCGGCGAGCGGGTGATCTGCGGCGCCTCGTGCTGGCGGTCGTAGGTGCGCAGTTCCTCGCGCAGGTGGGCGATGCGCTGGCGGCCCAGGGCGTTGCGCGACTCGTCCAGCACCACGCCGTCGAGCAGCTCGGCCATGCGCTGGGCGGTGGGCTGCATCATCTCCCAGGCGTCGAGCGCGTTGACCGGCGCCGGCAGGGTCAGGAAGAACGCGATCGCCGGCGTTTCCAGCGCCTGGATCTGCGCCATGTCGAAGCTGCCCGGTTTCATGATGTTGGCCACGCTGAACACCGGGCCGCGCTCGGGATGGCCCTCGACCAGGCGGTGGAAGACGTTCATGTGGCCGTAGGCCAGCCCGGCCTTCTCGGCGGCGACCACGATGTCCGGGCCGCGCAGCACCTGCCCCGCCTTGGCGGCGATGTACAGGGTCACGATCTTGTCGAAGTCCTCGTTCTCGCGCTTGCCCACTTCGCTCGCGGCCATCGCCGCGGTGCTGCCGACGGCGCGGTCGAGCAGGTCCATCTCGGCCTGCACCACGCTGTCGCTGCTGAAGTCCGGCGCGGTGGCCAGCTCGCTCTCGATCTGGGCGCCCAGGGTCGGTTCCGCGCGGCCGCGCTCGCCGGCCGGCAGGCGACGGCCCTGCCCGGGCTTGCGCGGGCGGCCGAAGAAGTAGATGGCGCCGATCAGGACGACGCCGGCGACGAGGATTCCGAGGCGCAGCAGCCAGGCATCTGACATCGTGCTCTTCTCCTATCGTTCTTGGGCTAGGCCGCGCCGGCCAGGCGCGCGGCCTCGGCGAGGTCGACGGACACCAGGCGGCTGACGCCCGGCTCGCGCATGGTAACGCCCGAAAGCTGCTGCGCGGCTTCCATCGTCGCCTTGTTGTGGGTGACGAACAGGAACTGCACCTGCTCGCTCATCTCCGAGACCATCGCGGTGAAGCGGCCGACGTTGGCCTCGTCCAGCGGCGCGTCGACCTCGTCGAGCAGGCAGAACGGCGCCGGGTTGAGGCGGAAGATCGCGAACACCAGCGCGACCGCCGTCATCGCCTTCTCGCCGCCCGACAGCAGGGTGATGTTGGACACCCGCTTGCCCGGCGGGCGCGCCATGATCGCAACGCCGGTGTCGAGCAGGTCCTCGCCGGTGAGCTCGAGGTAGGCGTGGCCGCCGCCGAACAGGCGCGGGTACAGCTCCTGCACGCCGGAATTGACCCGGTCGAAGGTGTCCTTGAAGCGACCGCGGGTCTCGCGGTCGATCTTGCGGATCGCATCCTCCAGGGTCTCGAGCGCGGTGGTGAGGTCGGCGTCCTGGGCGTCGAGGTAGTCCTTGCGCTGCGCGGCCTCGGCGTGCTCCTGGATCGCGGCGAGGTTGACCGGCTCGAGCCGGCGCAGCTTGGCGTCGAAGTCGGTGACCATCTTTTCCCAGGCCGGCGCCTCGGCCTCGGCAGCCAGGCCCGCGATCACGTCCTCGAGCACGAAGCCGGCCTCGGCGACGGCGCCCGCGAGCTGCTCGGCGTGGATCGCCAGCGCCTGCTGGTCGAGCTTGCGCTGCGAGATCGCCTCGCGCTGCGCCAGCGCCTGCTCGTCGCGCTGGTGACGGGTCTGCTCGAGCTCGCGCAGTTCGTTGTCGATGCCTTCGAGCGCCGAGCGCGCCGCGGCCAGCGCCTTTTCGGCGACCACGCGCTGCTCCAGCGCCAGCTGGCGCTGCTGCTCCAGCGCCGCGACCGGGTCGTCGCCGCTGGTGAGCTGGCTGGCGAGCTCGCCCAGGCGGCTGTCGAGCTGGCCGCGCTGGCCGCCCATGCGCTCGAGCGACTGCGCGAGCGCGGCGACCTGGGTGCGCTGCGATTCCAGGGTCAGCGCCAGCGCGTGCGCGGCCTCGCGCGATTCGCGGGCGGCGGTGCGCGCGGCGTCGCGCGCGTCGGCCAGGCTGCGCCGCTCGGATTCCAGCCCCTGGCGCGCGCCCTCGAGCTCGGCCATCCGCGAGACCGCGTCCCCCAGCTTCGCGCGCGCCTCGCGCGACTGGCCGCGGCTGCCGTCCAGGGTTTCGGCCAGCTGCGCGAGGTCGGCGTCGATCTTCCCGATCCGGCCGCGCGCCGAATCCAGCCGGCCCTGCTGGCTCTGCAGCTGGCCGGCGAGCTCGGACACGCTGCGGTGCGCCAGGTACAGCGAGCGCTGCGCGTCCTCTCGCTGCTGTTCGGCGGCAAGCAGGCGGTCGCGCCAGGCGGCGATGCCGCGCTCGAGCTCGTGCTCGCGCTCCTGCAGCGTTTCGATCTCCGCGCGCAGCGACTGGATCTCGCGCTCGCGCAGCAGCGCGCCCTGCTTGGCAGCGCCCGAGCGCAGCACCCGCACCCAGCCGGCGCCGAGGCGCTCGCCGTGGCGGGTGATGACCGATTCGCCCTCGCCCAGCCGCGACTGCAGCGCGCGCGCATCGGCCAGGGTCTCGGCGACGTGCAGCTTGCCGAGCAGGCGGCGGATCGCCAGCGGCCCCTGCACCTTCGACGCCAGCGAGGTCGGCGCGAAATCCGCGGGGCCGGTGTCGGCCGAGACCAGCGCCAGCCGGCCTTCGCCGAGGTCGGCCAGCGCGTCGACCAGCGCTTCCGGGCTGTCGACCAGCACGCCCTCGATCAGCTGCCCGAGCGCGCCCTCGACCGCGTTCTCCCAGCCGGCCTCCACCTGCAGCCGCTCGCCCACGCGCGCGGCCGAATCCAGCCCGCGCTGGCGCAGCCACTCCACCGCGGCGCCCTGCTCCTGGCCGAGCGCGGCGTGCTGCAGCGTCTCCAGCGAGGACAGCCGGCCGCGCTTTTCCTGCGCCTGCTTGCGCACCTCGGCGAGCTCGCCCTGGGCGGTGCGCTGCTGGTCCTGCAGCGCGGTCACGGCCTGCTTGCGCTGTTCGAGCTCGGTGCCCAGCGTATCTAGCGAAGCCTTCTGCTCCTCGTGCTGCGCCTCGATGCCGGCGAAGGCCTCGGCCAGCGCGGCCAGGTCGAGCGCGGCGCGCTCGGCGGCAAGCTGCTCGCGGCGCTGCTCGGCGTCGAAGGCCTGGCGGTCGAGGTAGTCGACGCGGGTGCGCTCGACGTCGCCCGCGCGCGCGGCCTCGGCCGCCTCGCGGGCATGCGCGTCCTGGCGCGCCTGCCAGTCGGCCAGCGCGGCCTCGGCGTCGCGCAGCGCGTCCTGGCGCACCGCGTCGTCCTCGCGCAGCTGCTCGAGCTGCGGTTCGGCATCGCCGATGGCCGCCTGCAGCACCTGCAGCCGGGCCTCGTCGCCCTCGATGTGCTGGCCGATCTCGGCCAGCGCCGCCTGCGCCTCGTCGCGCGCGCGCTGCAGGCGCTGCGCCATCTCGCGCTGGTGGGCGATCTGCTGCTCGACGCGGGCGAGGTTGCCGCCCACCTCGTAGCCCTCGGCCTGCGCCTTGTTGAGCGCTTCCATGGCTTCTTCGCGCCGCACGCGGCCGGTCTCGATCCGGCGCTCGGCCTCGCGCTGCTCGGCGATCAGCTGCTGCAGGCGGGTTTCCTCCTGCGACAGGCCCTCGCGCAGCGCGGAGAGCTTCGCGTCCAGGCCGCGGTATTCGAGCGCCTTCCATTCGGCGTCGCGGATCCGGCGCTCGGCCTGGATCGCGGTGTACTGCTCGGCCTGGCGGGCCTGGCGCTTGAGGTGCTCGAGTTGCTTGCCGACCTCGTCGCGCAGGTCGGTCAGGCGCTCGAGGTTCTCGCGGGTGTGTCGGATGCGGGTCTCGGTTTCCTTGCGGCGCTCCTTGTACTTGGAGATGCCCGCGGCCTCCTCCAGGTACACGCGCAGGTCCTCTGGCCGGGCCTCGATGATCTGGCTGATCATGCCCTGCTCGATGATCGAGTAGCTGCGCGGGCCCAGGCCGGTGCCGAGGAACAGGTCGGTGATGTCGCGGCGGCGGCACTTGGCGCCGTTGAGGTAGTAGCTGCTCTGGCCGTCGCGCGAGACCGAGCGCTTGACCGAGATCTCGTTGAACGCGGCGTACTCGCCGGCGATCGTGTGGTCGGAGTTGTCGAAGATCAGCTCGACGGTGGCCTGCGACACCGGCTTGCGCGCGGTCGAGCCGGAGAAGATCACGTCGGTGAGCGAGTCGCCGCGCAGGCGGCTGGCCGAGCTCTCGCCCATCACCCAGCGCACGGCGTCGATGATGTTGGACTTGCCGCAGCCGTTCGGGCCGACCACGCCGGTCATGTTGGTCGGCAGGTGCAGCGTGGTGGGATCGACGAAGGACTTGAAGCCGGACAGCTTGATCGTGGACAGGCGCATGCGGCGGTCGGATTGCCTCGATGCGGCCCCGGCGGGCCGGGACTGCGGGTCATGATTGGGATTCCGGATTCACTATGTGCGCCAAGCCATTGTTTCTGCTTGACACCGCCAGGTGAATCCTGTGGCGACTCGCGAGTATAGCGGGCTGCGGAAGCAGCGGAGGGAGGCTTCGGGCGCGCTGGCCTTCGGGAAGGGATGCAGGGATTTGCCCAAAGCGCAGGGCTTCGGAGGGTCCGCCGGGAGAGCCGGGCGCCGCTCCACCCTTCCGTGGGCCGTCCATGGCCCAAGTCAGGGCCGTGCGCCATCCATGGCGCACTTTCCGCGGCGCCCGGCCCTCCCGGCTCCAGGGGGACATGGTGTCTACGGCTTCTGACGGATCGACCTCCATGGATCTCCGCCTTCGCGGGGATGGCGATGCGGCTGGGATGAGTAGCGCGGCGAAAAGCCGGCCCTCACCCTCGCGCTTCGCGCTCTCCCTCTCCCGCTTCGCAGGAGAGGGTTGTGGACCGGAGCTCGCGACTTTCGCGTGGCGAGATGGGGTTGGAAGAGCGCCCATCGAAGTGATGCAAGGTTGGCAGGAAGGCGCGGGCCGGGGGATCGCGTCAAGCCGGCCACGGATGGCCGGCGCCCCCGTCAGGACAGGATGTCCTGCCGGGGGAAGAGCGATTCACCGGACGGCGACTTCCTTCGCGCAACGAACCGAAGCCCGCAAAAAGAGCCCGAACGGCACAGCGAAAGGTTGGGCCCACACCCGGCGCTTCGCGCCAGCCCTCCCCACTTCGAAGGAAGAATGGGATGCGGGCCGCTCGCATCTCGGCGTCGGGCGCGTAGGCCCGACCTACGGCACTGATCGACGTCCCTGGATCCCGCCTTCGCGAAGATGACGAAGTCATGGAATGCAACGCGGGGGAAGAGCGATTCACCGGACAGCGACTTCCTTCGCGCAACGAACCGAAGTCCGCTAGGCAGCCAGCGCCTCGAGATACCGGCGGCGCCAGGCGTTGATGTCGTTCGCGCGCAGGTAGTCCATCATCGCCTGCCAGCGTTCCTGGCGCTCATGCCGCGGCATGTGCGCGGCGGCGGCGATGGCGTCGGCGACGCCGTCCAGGTCGTAGGGATTGACCAGCAGCGCCTGGCGCATCTCGTAGGACGCGCCGGCCAGCAATGACAGCACCAGTACCCCCGGATCCTCCGGATCCTGCGCGGCCACGTATTCCTTGGCCACCAGGTTCATGCCGTCGCGCAGCGGCGTGACCAGCCCGATGCGAGCCATGCGGTAGAAGCCGGTGAGCGTGGCGTGGGTGAAGTTGCGATTGACGTAGCGCAGCGGCGTCCAGTCCGGCGCCGCGTGCCCCCCGTTGATGTGCCCCGCGATCTGCTCCAGTTCGTTGCGCAGCAACCGGTACTCGGCGACCTCGCCGCGTGAAACCGGTGCGATCTGCAGGTAGGTCAGCCCCGCCTTGTGGTCGGGATTGCGCTCCAGGAAACGCTCGAAGCCGCGGAACCGCTCCGGCAGCCCCTTGGAATAGTCCAGCCGGTCGACGCCGATCATCAGCTTGCGCGGCACCAGGCTCTCGCGCAGCGAGCGCACGGTGGGCTTGGACACCGCCTGCCGCGCCTGCGCCGCGATGTGCGCCGTGTCGATGCCGATCGGGAACGCCGCGGCCCGGAAGCGATGCCCGTCCGGCGCCTGCAGCATGCCCTCCTCCAGCACCCGCCCCCCGCCGAACAGGCGCACGTAGTCCTGGAAGCGCTCGACGTCGCGCCGCGTCTGGAATCCCACCAGGTCGTAGGCGTACAGCGACGAGAACAGCCGCGCGTGGTCCGGCAGCGCCCCCGCGAGGTCCGCCGAAGGCATCGGCACGTGCAGGAAGAAGCCCATGCGGCAGCCGATGCCGCGCTCGCGCAGCAGCTTCGCCAGCGGGATCAGGTGGTAGTCGTGGATCCAGACCACGTCGTCGTCGCGCAGCAGCGGCGCCAGGCGGTCGGCGAACAGCGCGTTGACGCGCGAATACCCCGCCCGCGTGCCCCGGTCGTAGTCGACCAGGTCGAGGCGGAAATGCAGCAGCGGCCACAGCGTGCGGTTGGCGAAGCCGTTGTAGTAGGCGTCGAGGTCGGCCCGCGACAGGTCCATGGTGACGTAGCGGATGTCGCCTTCCCGGGCCTCGTTCAGCGCGCCGCTGTCCTCGCGCACCGTCTTGCCGCTCCAGCCGAACCAGAGCCCGCCGCGCTCCTGCAGCGCCGCGTTCAGCGCCAGCGCCAGGCCGCCGGCGCGGCTCTGCTCCGGCAGCGCGACCCGGTTGGACACCACCACCAGCCTGCTCACGAGAAATCCTGCCAGGGCCGCGAAAGCCGCATCGCCGCCATCACCAGGCCCACGTGCGAATAGGTCTGCGGGAAGTTGCCCCACGCCTCGCCGCCGTCGAAGGCCAGGTCCTCCGACAGCAGGCCGAGCCGGTTGCGGCGCGCGAGGATGCGCTCGAACAGGTCGCGCGCCTCGTCCTTGCGACCCATCGCGGCCAGCGCGTCGATGTACCAGAACGTGCAGATGGTGAAGCTGGTTTCCGGCGCGCCGAAGTCGTCCTCGGCGACGTAGCGGTACAGGCCGTCGCCGCGCTTGAGGTCGCGGCCGATGGCCTCGACGGTGGCGACGAAGCGCGGGTCGTCCGGCGCGAGGATGCCGAGGTCCACGAGCAGCAGCAGCGAGGCGTCCAGCCGCTCGCCGTCGAAGGCGTCGACGAAGTGGCCCAGGCGCTCGTTCCAGCCGCGCGCGAGCACGGTGGCGCGGATGGCGTCGGCGCGCCCACGCCACAGGTCGCGGCGGTCGGTGATGCGCAGCGCGTCGGCGATCTTGGCCAGCCGGTCGCAGGCGGCCCAGCACATCGCGCTGGAGTAGGTATGCACGTCGGCGCGCCCGCGGAACTCCCACAATCCCGCGTCGGGCTTGTCGTGCAGCGCCCAGGCGCGCTCGCCCAGCGGCTCCAGGCGCCGGAAGGTGGCCTCGTCGCCGGGGCTTTCCAGGCGGCGGTCGAAGAACATCTGCGCCGAGGCCAGCACCACGCTGCCGTAGGTGTCGTGCTGCTTCTGCAGCCAGGCCAGGTTGCCGCGGCGCACCGGGCCCATGCCGCGGTAGCCGCGCAGCGCCGGCATTTCCTCCTCGGCCAACCGGCCCTCGTAGGCGATGCCGTACACCGGCTGCATGTCGCCGTCCTCGCCGGTGGCGAGGTTGAAGATGTAGTGGATGTACTCCTCCATCGTCCGCGTCGCGCCGAGCCGGTTGAGCACCCGCACGACGAAGGCCGCGTCGCGCAGCCAGCAGTAGCGGTAGTCCCAGTTGCGCTGCGTGCCCGGCGCCTCCGGGATGGACGTGGTCAGCGCCGCGATGATCCCGCCGCTGTCCTCGTACTGGCACAGCTTGAGCACGATCGCGCTGCGGATCACCGCCTCCTGCCATTCGGCCGGGATCGAGAGGTAACGCACCCACTCGTGCCAGTACTGGCGCGTGCGCTGCTCGGCCTCGCGCACGAACTGGTCGACCGGGCGGGCCAGCGTCTCGTCCGGGCCGAGCACGAAATGCAGGTCGCGGTCGAGGATCACCGGGATCTCGTCGCGCAGCGTGCGCAGCGGCATGTCGGTGGTCACGCGCAGCACCATCTGCGGCAGCAGGAAACGGATGTGGTTGCTGCCCCAGGTGTGCTCGGGCACGCGCGCACCCCAGTCGGCGAGCGGCCTGATCCGCACCCGCACGCGCGGCCGGCCGGACAGCACGCGCACGCGCCGCGCCAGCATCACCGGCCGGTAGAAGCGCCCGTGCTGGCGCCAGCGCGGAGCGAAATCCACCACCTCGATGGCGCCGTCGTTGCCGTCGTGCAGCACGGTGCGCAGGATCGCGGTGTTCTTGTCGTATTGCTGCTCGGCGCGATCGAACCCCTCGAGCTCGATGCTCCAGAAGCCGCCGTCGAGTTCGGGTTGCAGCAGGTCGCAGAACGCCGGGTCGCCGTCGAACGCCGGCAGGCAGCACCACACCAGCCGCGCGCGTTCGTCGAACAGCGCGCCGAAGCTGCCGTTGCCGACCAGGCCGAGCTCGAGGTCCTGCGCGCGCGGTTCGCCGCCGCCCATCAGCCGGCCCCTGCGCCGACGCCGAGCCACGCGCGCACCGCGGCCGGATCGCGCAGCCGGCGCCGGGCCGCCGTCGGCGTGCGGTCGCCGACCAGCACGCTGATGCCGTCGCGCGCGTTGACGACGCCGAAGCCGCTTTCGTCGGTCAGGTCGTCGCCGGCGAACACCGGGACGCGGCCGCGGAACGGCGCATCTTCCAGCAGCCCGGCGATCGCGGCGCCCTTGTCGACGCTGTCGCCCCCGGGACTGCCGGGATACAGCTCCACCACCTGCTTGCCGTGCTGCAGGCGGTAGCCGGGCAACTGCCCGAGCGCGTGCGTCGCGAACGCGAGCAGCGCCGGCTCCGCGTCGGGTGCGCGGCGCCAGTGCAGCGCGAGCGCGGCGCCCTTGTCCTCGACCAGCGCGCCCGCGTAGACGGCCGCCAGCTTCTCGGCCGCCGTGCGCAGCGCGCCGAACGTCGCCGGCGCCTTCGCGCCCGGCACGGCGACGCCCGGATGCCGGCGCTCGACCCCGTGCATGCCGACGGCGTTGAACCTAGACGGCGCGAACAGCCCGTCCAGCGCGGCGATGGTGCGCCCGCTCACCAGCGCGAGCGCGCCGTCGAGCCGGGCATGGAGGGCTTCGAGCCGCTCGCGCAGCCCGGGCGGCACCACCACCGCGTCGGGCGCATCGGCCAGGTCGAGCAGGCAGCCGTCGACGTCGAGGAACAGCGCCCAGTCGTCGGCGGGTGGTGGCGGCGCGTCGTGCGTGGGTGCCGCGGCGGATTCAATCTCAGGCGCTGCGGCCTGGTTCGTGTCGGAATGTCGCATCGCCGCCATGATGGCGACGATCGGCGTAAACCGATGTGAATCGACGCCTCGCCGCGCTCAGGACAGGCGCACGCCGCTGTCGGCGTCGAAGAAATGCATGCGGCCGGGCACGCAACCCAGTCGCACGGTCTCGCCCGGCGTCGGCAGGTCGTGCGGCGGCATGCGGACCACGATCTCGCCGCCGCCGCAGCGCAGGTTGACGAAGGCCTCGTTGCCGACCGGCTCCACCGCCTCGACCTGCGCGGGCAGGCGCGCCGCGTCGTCCTGCGCCGCAAGCCGCATGTCCTCCGGGCGCAGCCCCACCACCAGCGGCCGGCCGGCGACTTCGCGCAGCGCGGCCTCGCCCGCGGGCAGCGGCAGTTCCGTGCCGTCGTCCAGCCGCAGCCGTGGACCGCCGTCGCCATCGTGCAGCATGCCGCGCAGCAGGTTCATCCGAGGGCTGCCGAGGAATCCGGCGACGAACACGTTGGCGGGCCGCTCGTACAACGCCATCGGCGTGTCGATCTGCTGGATCTCGCCGTCCTTGAGCACCACGATGCGCTGGCCCAGCGTCATCGCCTCGATCTGGTCGTGGGTGACGTAGACCATGGTCGCGCCGAGCTGCCGGTGCAGGCGCGCGATCTCCACCCGCATCGACATGCGCAGCTTGGCGTCGAGGTTGGACAGCGGCTCGTCGAGCAGGAACACCTGCGGCTTGCGCACCAGCGCGCGCCCGAGCGCGACGCGCTGGCGCTGGCCGCCCGACAGCGCGCCGGGCTTGCGGTCCAGCAGTCTGTCCAGCTCCAGCGTGCGCGCGGCCTCGGCCACGCGCGCGGCGATCGCGGCCTTGTCGTGGCCGCGCAGCCTCAGGCCGAAGGCCAGGTTCTCGGCCACCGTCATGTGCGGGTACAGCGCATAGCTCTGGAACACCATCGCGATGTCGCGGTCCTTCGGCGCCACGTCGTTGACGACGCGGTCGCCGATGCGCAGGGTGCCCGCGCTGATTTCCTCCAGCCCGGCGATCATCCGCAGCAGCGTCGACTTGCCGCAGCCCGACGGCCCGACCAGCACCAGCAGCTCGCCGTCGGCGACCTCGAAGCTGGCGCCGGCGACGCCGACGTAGCCGTTGGGGTAGACCTTTCGCACCTTGTCGAGCTGGACGCTGGCCATGCGTTCTCCGCCGGGATGGGTCGCGGTTGGGGTTGCGGAATCCGGCCGCCGCCGATCCGTGGGCGGCGTCATGAATACGATTGCAGCCGGTCGGCTTCCGGTCCCGTGGACATTACACTGACCGATTGGGTGCGGTATTCTGCATGTAATCGTTTTCATGGCGCCACCGCGCCATTCCAGAAGGGACGGCAGTCGATGGATGAGGCGCGACAGGGGGACGTTTCGTTCCCGAAGGGATTCCTCTGGGGCGCGGCCACCGCCGCCCACCAGATCGAAGGCTCGCCGCTGGCCGACGGCGCCGGCCCGAGCATCTGGACCCGTTTCGCGCACACCCCCGGCATGGTCATGCACGGCGACACCGGCGACGTCGCCTGCGACCACTACCGGCGCTGGAAGGACGACGTCGCGCTGATGCGCGAGCTGGGCCTGACGGCGTACCGCTTCAGCGTGTCGTGGTCGCGCGTGCTGCCCGATGGCACCGGGCGGGTGAACCAGGCCGGCCTCGACTTCTATTCGCGCCTGGTCGACGAACTGCTGGCCAACGGCATCGAGCCGCTGCTCACGCTCTACCACTGGGACCTGCCCGCCGCGCTCGACGACAAGGGCGGCTGGCTCAACCGCGACAGCGCCGACTGGCTGGCCGAGTACGGCAGCGTGCTGTTCCGCGCGCTCGACGGGCGGGTGAAGAAATGGGTCACGCTCAACGAGCCCTGGGTGGTCAGCGACGGCGGCTACCTGCACGGCGTGCTCGCGCCCGGGCACCGCAGCCGCTACGAGGCGCCGATCGCCAGCCACAACCTGATGCGCGCCCACGGTGCCGCGGTGCAGGCCTACCGCGCCATCGGCAAGCACGAGATCGGCCTGGTGGTGAACATCGAGCCCAAGTACGCCGCCAGCGACGATGCCGACGACCACGCCGCGGTGCGGCGCGCGCACGCGTACATGAACGAGCAGTACCTGCACCCCGCCCTGCTCGGCCGCTACCCGCCGGAGCTCGCGGAGATCTTCGGCGACGCCTGGCCGGACTTCCCGCAGGAGGACTTCAAACTCATCGCCCAGCCGCTGGATTTCGTCGGCATCAACTACTACACGCGCAGCGTGACGCGCGCGGTTCCCAGCTACCCGCTCAACGCGGGGCCGGTGAAGCAGCCGCTGGGCACCTACACCGAGACCGGCTGGGAGGTCTTCCCGCAGGGCCTGACCGACCTGCTGCTGTGGTTCAAGCAGGCCTACGGCGACACGCCGCTGTACATCACCGAGAACGGCGCCGCCTTCTTCGACCCG
>Ga0268289_100073_pt1 | contig 57080 bp, 47 predicted proteins | sample MetspNORM_FD_191340 | JGI IMG/M metagenome (GOLD analysis project Ga0268289, IMG submission 191340) | Soil microbial communities from San-Diego area, Southern California, United States - Methylocaldum sp. NOR-M | ecosystem: Environmental > Terrestrial > Soil > Desert | place: USA: California... | reverse complement strand
CCGATGGAGTGCTGCTCGAAATTCCAGCCGCAGTCGGGCGAATGGTTCCTGCGCACCGACAGCGCCCTGCGGACCGACGACGCGGCCTGAGCCCCGCGTGGGCGCGCCAGGAACGCGACCGCCAACGAACGCCACCACCGCCGCCCCGGTGCCCGACATGCCCAAGCCCGATGCCACGCAGCCACCGTCGAAACGCGCGCAGGCGCCGTTCCGCGCGCGCCCGGACGTCGAGCTGTGCAAGCGCGGCGAGCTGCGCACCGAGCGCTTCATCGACGCGGCGACCGACGCCTTCATCGAGAAGGGCTACCGGCGCGCCTCGCTCAGCGAGATCGTCGCCCGCGCGGGCGGCTCGATGTCGACGCTCTACCGCGCGTTCGGCGACAAGGAAGGCCTGGCGCACGCGATCATCCAGCGCCACATGGCCACCGTCACCGCGCGCCTGCAGGACCTGAGCCTGTCCGGCCTGCCGCCCGAGGCCGCGTTGCGGCAGGTCGGCGACAGCCTGCTCGACGCCGTCCTGAGCCGCGAGTCGCTGCTGGTGCACCGCATCGTGATCGGCGAAGGCAAGGATTTCCCGGACCTGCGCGACTGGTTCTTCGACAACGCGGTGATGCCGTCGCAGGCGATCCTGGCCGATTACCTCGACCAGGAAATCCAGGCCGGGCGGCTGGCCCTGCCGGCGCCGGCGATCGCCGCCAGCCAGTTCTTCATGATGATCTTCGGCGAGATGATGATCCGCGTGGCCTGCGGCAACCTGTCCGCCCCGGACCCGGAAGTCGCGCGCGCCGAGGTGCGCGCCGCCATCGACCTGTTCCTGCACGGCGCGCTGCCGCGCTGAATGCGACGGCGCGCGGAACGGCGCGAGACCGGCTCTACCCCAGTCCCGCAGCCAGTCGGGAAGCGCGGCGCGCATGTCATGACTTGCGGCACCAACGCCCGCCGGAGGCGGTTGCTACGCTGGCCGCCCCCAAGATTACGGCCGCGCCCCATGCTGACCGACCTCGTCCTCGCCTCGTTCCACCACTTGCTGTTCTTCGGCCTGGTGTCCATGCTCGTCGCCCAGTCCGTGCTGCTGCGCGGGCGCATCGACGGCGGTGTGCTGGCCAAGCTGGGCGGCATCGACCGCGGCTACGGCATCACCGCCGTGCTGCTGCTCGTGGTCGGCCTGCTGCGGGTGTTCTACGGGATCAAGGGCTACGACTTCTACCTGCACAACCCGTGGTTCCACGCCAAGATCGGCGCCTTCCTGCTGGTCGGCGTGCTGTCGATCTGGCCGACCGTGCGCTTCCTGCGCTGGCGCCGGCAGCTCGCGGCCAACCCCGCCTTCCTGCCCGCCCCGGCCGAGGTCGCCGGACTGGCGCGGATCGTCCGCTTCGAGCTGATGCTGGTCGCCGTGATCTTCGTCTGCGCCGCCGCGATGGCGCGCTACGGCGGGTTCTGAGCGGCCCCACCCGTTCGCTATACTGCGCGCCCGCGCCGGAGTGGCGGAATCGGTAGACGCAGCGGACTCAAAATCCGCCGGCCTTAAAACCGTGTGGGTTCGAGTCCCACCTCCGGCACCAGACGACGCGCGCCCCGGGCATGCCGCGTCAGCGCAATTCCTGGATGTCGACGACCTTGCCGCCGTGCAGCTCGATGTTGACCTGCTTGTCCTCGAGGAAGTATTCCCAGCGCTCGCCGACGGCGGCGCCGTGGCGGTTCTCCAGGACCACGATCCGATCCGGCTTGCGCCCGGCCTTGCGAACTACGGTGCCGGCGCCGTCGCCGGTCGCGACGACGGCATCGCCGAAGCGGAACGAGAAGTCGGCCATGGCCGGCGCCATGGCGAACACGAGCAGCGTGGCAATCAGCAATCGCATGATCCTTCTCCTGGCTGGCCCGCGCACCGGACCGTGCCGGATGCAACGCATCGCCGCACCGCGAGGTTGACCGGCTCCACGCCGTTGCGTCGGTTCCAGCCCTGAGAACGCTTCGAGGCCGGGCTCAGCCGCCCAGCCGGTCCAGCACCGCCACCAGTTCGGGGGCCAGCGGCGCGTTGAGGACGTAGGGCGCCTTGCCGCCGTCGAGCGCGAATTCCAGCGAGGCGGCGTGCAGGAACAGCCGCTTGAGCCCGACCTGCTCGCGCAGGCGCCGGTTGGCGTCGGCGTCGCCGTACTTGTCGTCGCCGGCGACCGGATGGCCGATGTGTTGCGCATGCACGCGGATCTGGTGGGTGCGGCCGGTCTCGATGCGCACCTCGCAGTAGGACTGCCCGCCGCGGCGCTCGAGCACCCTGAAGTGGCTCAGCGACGGCTTGCCGGCGTCGTCCACCTGCACGTGGCGCTCGCCGCCCTGGCGCAGGCCGACGTGCAGCGGCACGTCCACGCTCATCACGCCGTCGGGCATGCGTCCGGCCAGCAGCGCGAGGTAGCGCTTGCGCAGGCCGGCGCCGTGGTCCTCGCGCATCAGCGCCTGCAACTCGGTCAGCGCCGAGCGCTTCTTGGCCACGACCATCAATCCCGAGGTGTCGCGGTCGAGCCTGTGGACCAGTTCCAGCGGCTGGTTCGGCCGCAGCGCGCGCAGGGTCTCGATCACGCCGAAGCTGATCCCGCTGCCGCCATGGCTGGCGATGCCGGAGGGCTTGCTGATCGCCAGCAGGCGTGCGTCCTCGAACACGATGCTGGCCGCCATCGCCTCCAGCAGGCCCTTGGCGGGCGCGCCCCGCTCGCCGGCCTCGGCCAGGCGCACGGGCGGGATGCGGACCTCGTCGCCGCCCTCGAGCCGGGTCTCGGCCTTCGCCCGGCCCCCGTTCACCCGCACCTGCCCGCTGCGCACGATCTTGTAGACCAGCGACTTGGGCGCGCCCTTGAGCTGGCCGAGCAGGAAGTTGTCCAGCCGCTGTCCGGCGCGTTCTTCCGGCACGCGGACGAGGCGGACGCCGCCGCCGGGCGCGGCCGCGGGCGCGCCGCGGGATCCGGCTGAATCTGAATGGGCCATCGGCTCTCTTGGTCTGCTACACTCGCGACGCGAGGTAAGGTTCTGATTTCGCAGGGAGTTGTCACAGGGGCCGAAAGCCCGTCTCCCCGCGGATAGGTCCGCGCGACAGCACTGCCCCCCGGGGGCATTGATGTTACCAGCGACGGTCCAGCGGTTCCGCGCCCCGCCCGGCCAGTCAGAGGCCGGCAGCTGAACATGTCCCGCGCGGCGCGAGAGTCCCGGCCCCAGGCCGGGCTCGAAGCCGCCGCCGGCCCCGCAACACCTAGAACAGAAGAGCGCTCCCGCGGTCCGCCGTGGTGTCGTAGCGCTGGAAAACCAGGCCGATGGCTGCGCTTGCGCGGCCGCCGGCACGAAGTCTCCAGGCGAAACGCCCCGGCGTTCCGCGCGCTTGCCTCCGGGCAGGATGAAGCGCGCAAGGAACGACCATGAAACGCATGCTGATCAACGCCACGCAGGCAGAAGAACTGCGCGTGGCCATCGTCGACGGACAGACGCTCTACGACATCGATATCGAGCAACCGTCCAAGGAACAGAAGAAGTCCAACATCTACAAGGGCCGCATCACCCGGCTCGAACCCTCCCTGGAAGCCGCCTTCGTCGAGTACGGCGCCGAGCGCCACGGCTTCCTGCCGCTGAAGGAAATCTCCCGCGACTACTTCCAGTCCGGCGTCGACCACAACAAGGCGACGATCCGCGAGCTGCTGCGCGAGGGCCAGGAAGTCGTGGTGCAGGTCGACAAGGACGAGCGCGGCAACAAGGGCGCGGCCCTGACCACGTTCATCTCGCTGGCCGGCCGCTACATGGTGCTGATGCCCAACTCGCCCACCGCCGGCGGCGTCTCGCGCCGGATCGAGGGCGACGACCGCGCCGAGCTGAAGAAGGCGATGGACGCGCTCGAGATCCCCGACGACATGGGTGTGATCATCCGCACCGCCGGCGTCGGCCGCGACGCCGAAGAGCTGCAGTGGGACCTGGACTACCTGCTGAGCGTGTGGCGGGCGATCGCCGAGGCGGCGCTGAAGAAGCCGGCCGCGTTCCTGATCTACCAGGAATCGCGCCTGATCATCCGCGCCCTGCGCGACTACATGCGCGCCGACATCGGCGAGATCCTGGTCGACACCCCGGAGATGTACGCCGAGGCGCAGGAATTCGTGCAGCAGGTGATGCCGCACAACCTGCGCAAGCTCAAGCACTACACCGACGACACGCCGCTGTTCAACCGCTTCCAGATCGAGTCGCAGATCGAGAGCGCCTACGAGCGCACCGTGCGCCTGCCTTCGGGCGGCGCGCTGGTGATCGACCAGACCGAGGCGCTGACCGCGATCGACGTCAACTCCGCGCGCGCCACCAAGGGCGGCGACATCGAGGAGACCGCGTTCAACACCAACCTGGAGGCGGCTGAGGAGGTCGCCCGCCAGATGCGCATCCGCGACCTGGGCGGCCTGGTGGTGATCGACTTCATCGACATGTCGAGCAACAAGCACCAGCGCGAGGTCGAGAACCGCCTGCAGAACGCGCTGCGGTTCGACCGCGCGCGCGTGCAGTTGGGGCGCATCTCGCGCTTCGGCCTGCTCGAGCTCTCGCGCCAGCGCCTGCGCGCCAGCCTGGGCGAGTCCAGCCAGATCGTCTGCCCGCGCTGCGAGGGCCACGGCCGCATGCGCAGCATCGAGTCGCTGTCGCTGTCGATCATCCGCGTCGCCGAGGAGCACGCGATGAAGGAGAACACCGGCCAGGTGCTGGTGCAGGCGCCGGTGGACATCGCCAACTTCCTGCTCAACGAGAAGCGCGGCGCGCTGCGCGAGATCGAGCAGCGCCACGACGCGCCGATCGTGATCGTCGCCGACGAGCAGCTGCACAGCCCGCACTACGAGGTCACCCGCCTGCGCGAGAACGAGCTCGGCGAGGAGAGCAGCAAGCCCAGCTACCGCCGCGGCACGCCGCGCAAGGTGGCGACCATCGCGCTGACCAAGGCCAACCTCAACGTGCCGCCGCCGGCGGCCGTGACCAACGTGCGCCCGGCGCAGCCCGCGCCGCTGCGCGAGCCGCGCCCGGAGCCGGCACCCGAGCCGGTGGCCGCCGCGCGTCCCGCGCCCGCCCCGGTGCAGGCGCCCGCTTCCGGCGGCGGCCTGATCGGATGGCTGAAGGGCCTGCTCGGCGCGCCAGCCGCCGCCCCCGCCGCGCCAACGCAGCGCGAGCGCGCCGGCGGCCCGCGCGACGGCCGCGGTGAGCGTGCCGAGCACGGTCGCGGCGATCGCAACCAGCAGCGTCGCGACCGCAACGGCAAGCAGGGCCAGGGCGGACGCGAGCGCGGCCGCCGCGACGAGCGCGACGGCCAGCGCCAGCAGGGCGCGCAGGCGCAGGGCGGCCAGCCGTCTGGCAAGCAGCAAAAGCAGGGCAAGCAGCAGCGCCAGCCCGGCCAGCAGGAGCAGGCCAGGCAGCAGGAGCTGCGCCACGAGCAGGCCCGCCAGGAACAGTCGCGCCAGGACCAGCCCAGGCAGGGCCAGGGCAGGCAGGGCAAGCCCAGGAACGAGGAGCAGCGCAGCGAAGGCGCGGCCGCGCAGGCGACGCCGACGCCGGTCGAGAAGCTGCCGGCGGCCGAGGCCGCCCAGGCCGCCGCGGCTGCGACGGTCGCCGCCGCCACCGTGGCGGGCGAACCGAAGGCCGCCCCGGAACATCCCGAGCATGAAGGCGCGATCGCGGCCGTCGGCCACGCGGCCGACGGCGTCGAAACGGAGGCAGGCGATGGCGAAGGCACGGGTCGCCGCCGCCGTGGCCGCCGTGGCGGCCGCCGCCGCCGTCGCGGCAATGGCGAGGCCGCCGCCGCGCTGCCCGCCGACGAGATCCAGGCCGCCGGCGAGGAAGGCGTCCTCGGCGCGGACCGGTCGCAGCCGGAATTCGATTTCGACGATGACGCCGTGACGCCCGCAGCGAATGCCGCCGCGGCCGCCCCGGCGGTCGAAACCGCGGCGGCCATCGAGGCTTCGGCGCCGACTCCGGCGACTGGTCGCGACGCGCAGGTCGAGCCGGAGACGCAGGCGCCGGAAACGGCCATTGCGGAAGCCATCGCAGCGCCGGAAACCGCGGCCCCGGCGACCGATACCGTCGCCGTCGCGGAAGAAGTCCCGTTCGTGCAGCCCACCAGCACCGTGCCGCAGTCCGAGGCTGCACCCGCCGCCACCGAGGCCGCGCAGCCGGCCGACGCCGCGGACGCCAGCCCGGCGCCGGCCCCGATCCCGGGTCTCCTGCACGGCAACGCCGACCTGGCGGGCCCGTTCGCGGACGAACCGCACCAGCCGGCGCTGGCCGGCGTCGAGACCGCCGCCGAACCGGAAGCGGAACCCGAACCGGAAACGCCCGCGTCCGTCGCGGAAACGCCCGTCACCGGCGCACCGGTCGCGGCCGCGCCCGTCGAACCCGCGGCCGAACCGGCCGGCATCGGCACGCCCATCGCATCGCCGCCCGCGGCGGAGCCGGCGCCTGTCGCCGCCGAGGACCGTCGCCTGCCCGGCCTGTTCGACAACGGCCCGGCGCCGGTGCCGGCGGACGCGCAGCCCGAAGATGCCGCCGCGATCGCGGTCGCTCGCGCCGACGAGGAAAAGGACGACCTGGCGAAGGACCGCGCGGCGTCGCACGACGCCTGATCCATCGTGATGCGCGGGCGCCCGGCTCGACCGGCGCCCGCGCGCTCACGACGTTCACGACGTTTTCCCCCGGAACGCCAGCGCCCCGCATCACTCCGGCGGGGCGCACGAAGCGCTCGCGGCTGAAGCCGCTCCCACGAAGATCGCCGCGGTGCCCATCAAGCGCGCTGCGCCAGCATGAAGAGCTCGCGGCTGAAGCCGCTCCCACGAAGATCGCCGCGATGCCCATCAAGCGCGCAGCGCCGGTTCGTGTACGTGCCCCTGACAGCAGCCCGCCGACGTGGCCAGGCCCACCTGGCGCGCGAAGCGCGCCCTCGCCGGCTCAGACGGCCTGCGCCGGATCGCTCAGCCCGTAGAGCTTCGCCAGCCGCGCGAGCGACATGGCGTCGTCGATCTCGAGCTTCTCGAACAGCCGGGACTTGTGCGTGTTGACCGTCTTCGCGCTCAGGCTCAGGCGCTTGGCGATCTCTTCCTGGCGTATTCCCTGCAGCAGCAGCATCGCCACCTCGAGCTCGCGCTTGGACAGCGAGTCGAACGGCGAGCCCGAGCCGGCCAGGCTGGACAGCGCGAGGTGCTGCGCCACCCCGCTGGCGAGGTAGCGGCGGCCGCGCGCGACCTCGCGCACGGCGTTGAGCAGTTCGATCGAATTGCCGGCCTTGCCGACGTAGCCGGACGCGCCAGCCTCGATCACGCGCTTCGGGATCGGGCCTTCCTCGAGCACCGAGACGATCACCACCCGCGGCCCGTAGCCGCCCTTGATGATGCGTTCGGTGACCTCGAGCCCGCTGATGCCGGGCAGGTGCAGGTCGCACAGCACGACGTCGGGCCTGAGGTCGCGGATGCGCGCGAGCGCCTCCTCGCCGTTCTCGGCCTCGCCCACCACTTCCATGTCGACCTGGGACGACAGGATCATGCGCATGCCGGCACGCACCAGCGCATGGTCGTCCACCAGGAATATCCGTATCGTCATCGTCGCTCCCTTCGCCTCCCCAGGCGTCGCGTTCAGCCTAAGTGGCGCGCTGGCGTCAGGACAAGCGCGATTCGCCGCGCAGGCGTGTCGGGAAAGTCCTAACCGCGCGAAACCGCGATTGGCGTCACATGCGGCGCGCGCCGCGCGTGCCCGCCGTCCTGCCTTGAAGCCGCCGCGCACGACCACGCGATCGTGGCGGAAGGGGTGGGATTCGAACCCACGGATGGTTTCCCATCGCTGGTTTTCAAGACCAGTGCCTTAAACCGCTCGGCCACCCTTCCGTTGCTGGTTGCCCGCGGGAACGCCGGCATCCGGCCGCGCGCCCGCGTCAGCGGATTGTCGCATGCGCCGGCGCCGGCCCGGCATTGCCGGCCTGCGCCTTGGCGCCCTTGGCGCCGCGCGTCGCGCTGCGCCCGGCCTTGCGTTCGTCGCAACCCTGGCAGTCCAGGCGCGACTCCTCGATCAGCGCCGGCAGGCGCTCGGCGAGGAAATCGATGAACACCCGCACCGCCGGCAGCAGGCCGCGGCGCGAGGCGAACACCGCGTGCGCGATGCCCTGCGGCAAACGCCAGTCCGGCAGCACCACTTCCAGCTCGCCCTTGCGCACGGCTTCCGCGCACAGCGTCTCGGGCAGCATGGTGATGCCCAGGCCCTGCCTGGCCAGCGCCATCAGCATCGGGAAGTCGAAGCCGGACACGCGCGGCTTGAGGTCGATGCGGCGAACCTCGCCATCCTCGCCCTGCAATTCCCAGCGCTGGCGCACCTCGTCCTCGCTCATGGTGAGGGTGACGTGGTCGTGCAGCTGCTCGGGATCGGTGGGGCGACCGGCGCGGTCTAGGTAGACCGGGCTGGCCACCAGCAGTTCCTGGATCTGGCCGAAGCTGCGCATCACCAGGCTGCCGTCGTCGTCGAACTTCGAGCGCACGCGCACGGCGACATCGAAGCCCTCGTTGATCACGTCCACGCGGCGGTTGCTCACATGCATCTGGATCCGCACCTGCGGGTAACGCGCGAGGAACTCCGGCAGCAGCATCGGCATCTGCTGCTGCGCCAGCCCGACCGGGATGCTCACCCGCACCACCCCGCGCGGCTCGGCGCTCAGGCGGTCGACCACCTCGCGCGCGGCCTGTGCCTCGGCCAGCATCGACTGCGCGTGCCGGTGCACGCTCTGGCCGACGTCGGTGACCGCGAAGCGGCGCGTGGAGCGCTGCAGCAGGCGCACGCCCAGGTCGTTCTCCAGCTGGCTGATGCGCCGGCTCAGGCGCGACTTGGGGATGCCCAGCGCGCGCTCGGCGGCGGCGAAGCCGCCGTGGTCGACCACCGCGGAGAAGTAATAGAGGTCGTTGAGGTCCTGCATGGTCGTAATTCCAAATTCAGAACATTGAGTGATATTTCACCATGTTTATTCCATGGTGGCAACGATCTAGCCTGTCTCCCTCGCGGCACGGCCGCATCGGAGATCCGCCATGAAACTGCTGCACATCGATTCCAGCGCCCTGGGCGCCAATTCGGCCACCCGCGAGCTCACCGCCGCCATCGTCGCACGCTGGCAGGCCGAGGTCCCGGGTCTTTCGATCCAGTACCGCGACCTGGACGCCGATCCGGTCGGCCACCTGACCGGGGCCGCGCTGGCCGGCGCGGACGCCGCCGCCGCGGAGGACTCGGCGCAGGTGATGCAGCAGTTCCTCGACGCCGACGTCGTGGTGGTCGGGGCGCCGATGTACAACTTCTCGATCCCCTCCACGCTGAAGGCCTGGATCGACCGCATCGCGGTCGCCGGCAAGACCTTCCGCTACACCGACGCCGGCCCCGAGGGCCTGGCCAAGGGCAAGCAGGTGATCGTCGCCAGCGCCCGCGGCGGCCTGCACGAGGGTGCGCCCAGCGATTTCCAGGAGCCGTACCTGCGCTTCCTGTTCGGCTTCCTCGGCATCACCGACGTCGAGTTCGTCCGCGCCGAAGGCCTGGCCTACTCGCCCCAGCACCGCGCCGATGCGCTCGCGGCCGCGCATGCGTCGATCGACGAGCGGCTGCTCGAAGCGGCCTGAGCGTGCCCCACGCTTCCTTCTCCCGCTTGCGGGAGAAGGCCTGCTGGCATGACGCTCAGGCGATGCGTTCGGCGCCGCCCATGTACGGCCGCAGCGCCTGCGGCACCTCGATCGAGCCGTCGGCCTGCTGGTAGTTCTCCATCACCGCGATCAGGGCGCGGCCGACGGCCACGCCCGAGCCGTTGAGGGTGTGCACCAGCTCGGGCTTGCCGGTTTCGGGGTTGCGCCAGCGCGACTGCATGCGGCGCGCCTGGAAGTCGCCGCAGTTCGAGCACGACGAGATCTCGCGGTAGGTGCCTTGCGACGGCAGCCAGACCTCGAGGTCGAAGGTCTTGCGCGCCGCGAACCCCATGTCGCCGCTGCACAGCAGCACGCGCCGATAAGGCAGGCCGAGCTTCTCGAGGACGACTTCGGCGCAACGCGTCATGCGCTCGTGCTCGGCGTCGCTGTCCTGCGGCCGTGTGATCGACACCAGCTCGACCTTCTCGAACTGGTGCTGCCGGATCATGCCGCGGGTGTCGCGCCCGTGGCTGCCGGCCTCGGCGCGGAAGCACATCGAATGCGCGGTCATCCGCAGCGGCAGCGCGTCGGCCTCGACGATCGCGTCGCGGACGATGTTGGTCAACGGGACCTCCGACGTCGGGATCAGATAACGCTTTTCGGAAGCCGGCTTCGACGCCGCCTCGCCCTCCCCTACCACGGTCGCGAACAGGTCGTCCTCGAACTTCGGCAGCTGCCCGGTGCCGCGCATCGATTCGGCGTTCACCAGCAGCGGCACGTTGGTTTCGAGGTAGCCGTGCTCGCCCGAATGCAGGTCGAGCATGAATTGCGCCAGCGCGCGGTGCAGGCGCGCCAGCGCGCCGCGCAGCACCGTGAAGCGCGCGCCGGAAAGCTTCGCGGCGGTGTCGCCGTCGAGCCAGCCGTTGCGCGCGCCGAGCTCGACGTGGTCCCTGGGGTCGAAATCGAACGCCCGCGGCGTGCCCCAGCGGTGCTGCTCGACGTTGTGCGCCTCGTCCTCGCCGGGCGGCACCGACGCGTCGGGCAGGTTCGGGATGCCCATCGCGATGGCGTCGAGCTCGGCGCGGATGCCGTCGAGCTCGGCCTCCGACGCCTTGAGCTCGTCGCCGAAGCCGGCCACCTCGGCCAGCAGGGCGGACACGTCCTCGCCCTTGGCCTTGGCCTGCCCGATCGCCTTGCTGCGTGTGTTGCGCAGGTTCTGCAGTTCCTGCGTGCGCACCTGGATGCGCTTGCGCGCGGCCTCCAGCCGCTCGAGCGACCCGGCGTCGAGCTCGAAGCCGCGCGAGGCGCGCAGGCGTCCGGCGAGGGCGGCAGGGTCGTGGCGCAGCAGGTTCGGATCGAGCATGAGCGGCTTGGCGTGGATGCGGAAGGCGCGATTATCGCGTGTCGCGGCGCCGAATGCCGCCGTGGCGCTATGCCAGAATGCCGCGACTCCGCCGCACGCCCCGCCGATGCCCAAGCCCGATCGCCGCACGACCTTCCTCGGCCTCGCGCTGCGCGCCTGGCTCTACGTGGCCATCGCGATGCTGCTTGGCGTCGCGCTGTTCGTGCTGATCTGGGCCAGGCAGCGCGGCTCCGACGACTTCTACCGGCCCGATGCGGCCAGGCAGGACGCCACCGGCCAGGCGTTCGAACCGCTGCCGGGCCCCGACACCAGCGCCTCCGGCGACGGCAGCGTGCCGATGCCGCAGGAGCCGGCGGAAGAAGCGGGCAATGCGCGCATCGAGGAAAGCGCGCCGCCACCCTCGCCCGCGCCGCCACCGTCCGCGGCCCCGGCGCCCCCGCCGCCGACGCCGGCCGTCGCCGAGTCCTCCCCGGTGCCGATCTCCAGCCCGCCGCCGGTCTATCCGCGCGCCGCGCTGCGGCGCGGCGAATCCGGCGAGGCGCTGCTGCGCGTGCACGTCGGGCCCGATGGCGTGCCCTACGCCGTCGACCTCGTACGCGGCAGCGGTTCGCGCCTGCTCGACCGCGCCGCCACCGACGCCGTGCGCAAATGGCGCTTCCGCCCGGCGCTGCGCGACGGGCAGCCGGTCGACGGCTCGGTGCAGGTGCCGATCTCGTTCAGCACGCGATGACGCGATCCTGAATGGGGCAAGGGGCGCCATGACGCCCCTTCAACGATCGTTGTGGAACCCTCCGCTCGTCCAAAACGAGAAAGGAGTGGCGCATGTCGGATCCCATGAGCAACCGTCCCGTCGATCCGCCGCCCCCGCCCGAGCCGCCGCGCAAGGGCAGCAGCCCGCTGATCTGGATCCTGGTGCTGATCGCGCTGATCGCGTTCGCCTGGTACTTCTACAACCGCCAGGCCGGCACCGCGCAGGATGCCGGCGTGACCGCGCCGCCCGCGACCTCCGACGCCATGACGCCGGACGCCAGCACGCCGGCCGACGACGAAGCCAAGCCGCGCAAGGCGCCGGCGACGAAGGCACCCAGGCAGGTCGCCAAGGCCGAGCGGCCCGCGAGCCGCGAAGCCGTGCTGCTCACCCAACCCCGGCCCAGCTATCCGCCCGAGGCCTACCGCGCGCACGAGGAAGGCACGGTGGTGGTGATGGCGCAGGTCGACGCGATGGGCAACGCCAGCGACGTCTCGGTCGTCAAGCACAGCGGCTCGCGCGTGCTCGACCGCGCCGCGCTCGCCGAGGTGCGCAAGTGGAAGTTCCGCCCGGCGATGAAGGACGGCAAGGCCGTCGCGTCGAGCGTGCAGGTCCCGGTCGACTACCGGATGGAAGCGCAGTAGCGTCAGCGCGCGCGCAGGCCGAAGCCGGCCTGCCGCGCGAGCGCGTCGAACCCGGGGAACGAGGTGGCGACGTTGGCGACGTCGGCGATCGCCACCTGCCCGTCCGCGCATTGCCCGGCCACGGCGAACGCCATCGCGATGCGGTGGTCGCCCAGGCTGTCGATCCCGCCGCCATGCAGCGCGCCGCCGCCCCCGATCGCGGCGCCGTCGGGCCGTTCCTCCACGCGCGCGCCCAGCGTGCGCAGGCCGGTGGCCATCGCGGCCAGGCGATCGGACTCCTTGACCCGCAGCTCTTCGGCGCCGCGGATGACGGTGGTGCCGCTCGCGCAAGCCGCGGCGACCATCAGCGCCGGGAACTCGTCGATCATGTCGGGCACCAGCGCCTCCGGCACCTCGATGCCGTGCAGCGGCGCGTGCCGCACCACGAGGTCGGCGACGGGCTCGCCGCCCCGGCTCGCCGCATGCTCCTCGCGGATGTCGGCGCCCATCGCACGCAGCGCGGCGAGCAGGCCGGTGCGGCGCGGATTCAGGCCCACCGCGCGCAGGCGCAGGCACGAGCCGGGGACGAGCGTCGCGGCGACCAGGAAGAACGCCGCCGACGAGAAGTCCGCCGGCACGGCGACGTCGGTCGCGCGCAGGCGCTGGCCGCCGCGCAGGCTCGCTTGGCCCGGCGCCGATTCGATCTCCACGCCGAACGCCGACAGCATCCGCTCGGTGTAGTCACGCGTGGGATGCGGCTCGCGTACGCGGGTCGTGCCGTCGGCGTACAGGCCGGCCAGCAGCACCGCCGACTTGACCTGGGCGCTCGCGACCGGGGAGTCGTGGTCGATCGCGCGCAGGCGCCCGACGCCGCGGATGCGCAGCGGCGGCAGGCCGTCGCCTTCGGCCTCGATGCGCGCGCCCATGCGTGCGAGCGGGTCGATCACCCGCCGCATCGGCCGCTTCGACAGCGAGTCGTCGCCGACCAGGACGCTGTCGAACGGCTGCCCGGCGAGCAGGCCGGCGAGCAGGCGCATGCCGGTGCCGGCGTTGCCGCAGTCCAACGGCGCGGCCGGTGCGCGCAGGCCGTCGACGCCGGCGCCGTGCACGATCCGCCGCGACGGCGACGGCGCCTCGATGCGCACGCCCAGCTGCGCGAAGATCGCCGCGGTAGCTCGGGTGTCCGCGCCCTCGAGGAATCCCTCGATGCGCGAGGTGCCGTCGGCCAGCGCCGCCAGCATCACCGCCCGGTGCGAGACCGACTTGTCGCCGGGAACCGCGACCTCGCCCTGCAGCGGCACGCCGCGCGAGGCGATCCAGCCCATGCGCGCTTCACCGCTCATCGCTTGTCCTCGGAAAAGCGGGTTGGCCACGGATGAACACGGATGGGCACGGATAAAACCAGGCTCGATTGTTGAACCTTTCCTGCCCGATCCGTGTTCATCCGTGTTCATCCGTAGCAAGGACTTCGTCCAGCGCCGCCAGCAGCGCGCGATTCTCCTCCGGCGTGCCGACGCTGATGCGCGAGCACTGCGGCAGGCCGTAGCCGGCCATGGGGCGCAGCACGACGCCGCGCGCGAGCAGCGCGGCCTCGATGCGCGCGGTGCGATCGCCGAACTCGACCAGCAGGAAGTTGGTCTGCGACGGCGCCACCGGCCAGCCGCGTTCATGCAGCGCATCGGCCAGTCGCGCGCGCTCGCGGGCGTTGGCGGCGAGCGTGTCGCGCAGCCACTCGCCGTCGCCCAGCGCCGCCTCGGCCGCCGCCAGCGCGACCACGCCGACGTTGAAGCTCTCGCGCACGCGCTCGAGCAGCGCGACCACGTCCGGATGCCCGATCGCGTAGCCGACCCGCAACCCGGCCAGCGCGTAGGCCTTGCTGAAGGTGCGGGTGACCACGAGGTTGCGATGCGCGGGCAGCAGCGCCAGCGCCGAACCGAAGTCCGGCGCGTCGGCGATCTCCGCATAGGCCTCGTCGACGACGACGATCGCGTCCCGCGGCGCGCGCGCCATGAACGACGCGAGCGCATCGCGCCCGAACCAGGTGCCGGTCGGGTTGTTGGGATTGGCCAGGTAAACCAGCCGCGTCGCCGGCGTGATCGCCGCCGCGATCGCGTCGAGGTCGTGCCCGCGCGGCATCGGCGCGTCGGCCGGCAGCGCCGGCGCCACCCGCGCGTCCGCGCCGGCGGCACGGGTGGCGATCGCGAACACCGCGAACCCGTACTGCGAGAACACCACGTCCACGCCGGGCCCGGCGAACACCTGCGCCAGCTGCATCAGCAATTCGTGCGAGCCGTTGCCGAGCACGACCTGCGAGATGTCGACGCCGTGCCTGTCCGCGAGCGCGCGCCGCAGGTCGCCGCCGAGCGGATCCGGATAGCGGTGCAGCTCGCCCAGCGCCGCGGCCGCGGCTTCCCGCGCGCGCGGGCTCGGCCCGTGCGGATTCTCGTTCGAACCCAGCTCCACCAGCGGGTCCGGCGCGAAGCGCCGCCGCAGCGCCACCAGGTCGTGCCCGGGGTCGTACGCCCGCAGCGCCCGCACCGCGGGCACGGCGAGCCGTTCCGCCCAGTCGCCATCCATTCCGCCGAATCCCGGATCCCGATTCTCCATGCCCGGCTCCTACGGCACCGCCACCGGGTACGAGCCCAGGACCCGCACCTCGCCGGCGAACGCGTCGATCTCCGCCAGCGCGTCGCGCAGCGGCGATTCCTCCGCGTGGCCACCGACGTCGATGAAGAACGCGTACTGCCACAGCGCGCCGTGGTCGGGCCGCGACTCGATCCGGTTCATGCTGATGCCGCGACGCGCCAGCGGCTCCAGGATCCGGTACAGCGCGCCCGGCTGGTCGCGGATGAACACCATCAGCGAGGTGCGGTCGTGCCCGGACGGCGGGAACGAGGCGCGGCCGATCACCAGGAAGCGCGTGGTGTTGTCGCTGCGGTCCTCGATCGGCCCGGCGATGACCTTGAGCCCATACACGTGCGCGGCGTTCTCGCCGGCGATCGCCGCGGTGTCGTCGGCATTGCGCGCGCGGCGCGCGGCCTCGGCGTTGCTGGCCACCGCCTGCTTCTCGACCTTCGGCAAGTTGCGGCGCAGCCAGTTCTTGCACTGCGCCAGCGACAGCCCGTGCGAATACACCCGCTCGACGTCCTCCAGGTGCCCGGTGCGCGACATCAGGTACTGGTGGACGCGCAGCTCGACCTCGCCGCAGATCATCAGGGGCGAGGTGAGGAACAGGTCCAGCGTCGACTGGATCGTCCCCTGCCCCGAGTTCTCCACCGGCACCACGCCGAAGTCGGCCGCGCCGGAGGCGACTTCCTCGAACACCTCCTCCACGCTCGCCAGCGGCAGTCCCTTGGCCGAATGCCCGAAGTGCTTGTGCACCGCCTGCTGCGAGAACGTGCCTTCCGGGCCGAGGTAGCCCACCTTCAGCGGCTCCTGCTGGGCAAGGCACGCCGACATGATCTCGCGGAACAGCCGCACCAGCACCTCGTCCGAGAGCGGTCCGTCGTTGCGGTCGACCACGCGCCGCAGCACCTGCGCCTCGCGCTCGGGCCGGTAGTACTCCACCGCCGCGGCGAGCTTGCCCTTGGCGCGACCGACCTGGCGCGCGAACAGCGCGCGCTCGGCGATCAGCGACTGGATCTCGCGGTCGATGCCGTCGATCTGCGCGCGCACGGCGGCGAGGTCGGGCCTGGCGGCTGCTTCCGCGACCGCCTTCTTCGCGGTCTTCTTCGTGGTCTTGCGCGTTGTCATCGCATCGTGTCCCGTGTAGGAGCGCACCTGGGCGCGACCTGCGTTGTTTCGCCAACCTGTCCGGGGTCGCGCCTTGGTGCGCTCCTGCAGGCGATCATTCAACCGTGCCGCTGCCGGAAGTCGCGCATGAACGCCACCAGCGCCCGCACGCCCTCCACCGGCATCGCGTTGTAGATCGAGGCGCGGATGCCGCCGAGCACGCGGTGGCCCTTGAGCGAGATCAGCCCGGCCTCCTTCGCCTGCTCCAGGAAGGCCGCGGTCAGCGCGTCGTCGTGCAGGAAGAACGGCACGTTCATGCGCGAGCGCACCCTCGGGTCGACCTCGTTGCGGTAGAAGCCGCCGGAGCCGTCGATCTCCACGTACAGCAGCCGCGACTTCTGTGCGCTGCGACGCGCGAACTCCTCGACGCCGCCCTCGTCCAGCATCCACCTGAACACCAGCCCGGCCAGGTACCAGTTGTAGCTGGGCGGGGTGTTGAGCATCGACTCCGCGCGCAGGTGCGAGGCGTAGTTGAAGATGTCGGCGCGCGGCTGGCCGGCGCGCCCGAGCAGGTCGCGGCGCACGATCAGCACGCTCACGCCGACCGGGCCGAGGTTCTTCTGCGCGCCGCCGTAGATCAGCCCGTAGCGCGACACGTCCAGCGGCTCGGACGCGATGCTGGAGCTGAAGTCGGCGAACACCGGCACGTCGCCGGTATCGGGCAGGTCGCCCCACTCCGGGCGGAATTCGACGCCGTGGATGGTCTCGTTGGCGGTGACGTGCAGGTAGGCCGCGTCCTTCGACAGCCGCCACGCCGACGCCGGCGGGATGTCGCGGAAGCCGCCCGCCTCGCCGCTGGCGGCGACGCGCGCGTCGACGTAGGGCTGCACCTGCTTCATCGCCACCTTGCCCCAGTGGCCGCTGACCACGTAGTCGGCGGCCTGCCCGGGCGCGGCGAAGTTGAGCGCCATCAGCGCCTGCTGGGTGGTCGCGCCGCCGCTCAGGAACAGCACCGCGTAGTCGTCCGGGATCGACAGCAGCGTGCGCAGGTCGGCCTCGGCCTGCGCGGCGACCTCGCGGAACTCCGGGCCGCGATGGCTGATCTCGACGATCGAGGCGCGCGCGTCGCGCCATTCCAGCAGTTCGGCCTGGGCCTGGCGCAGGACCGGCTCGGGCAGCGCCGCGGGGCCGGCGGCGAAGTTGTAGGCACGCGACATCGTGGTTCCTGTTGGGTTGCCGTTGCGACAGCTGAATCCCGCCGCCCGATCGCCCGCCTGCGCGCATCGGCGCAAAGCCGCGCGGTGCTAGGCTCGAAACCGGCGGGAAGCCGGCGGACCGCCAGTATGCCGCAGCGCAGCAAGCCGTGGCCGCGCAACTTTTCCGCCCGCCCGCGCCTCTTATCCAGGCCACCGCAACCCGGAGCCCAGCCATGTCCCTGCGAGACGCCCTGCGGATCCCCGCGTCCGCCATCACCGGCGAGGCCGTCTACCGCCAGCGCCGCCAGTTGCTGGCCTCGCTGGCCAGCGTCCCGGCCATCGCCCTGGCCGGCTGCGCCGGCGCCGAGCCCCCGCCGCCGCCGAAGACCCGCATCACGGCCGCGCAGGCCCGCAGCGGTTTCCGCACCGACGAGGAGCTGACCCGCTACGAGGACATCACCACCTACAACAACTTCTACGAGTTCGGCACCGGCAAGAACGACCCGTCCAACGCCGCGAAGACGCTGCGCACGCGGCCGTGGTCGGTCGCGGTCGGCGGCGAGTGCGCGAAGCCGGGCACGATCGCGCTCGACGACCTGCTCAAGGGCCTCACGCCCGGGGAACGCGTCTACCGGATGCGCTGCGTGGAAGGCTGGTCGATGGTCATCCCGTGGCTGGGCGTGCCGCTGGGCGAGGTGCTGAAGAAGTTCGAACCGAACTCGAAGGCGAAGTACGTCGCCTTCACCTCGCTCGCCGACCCGAAGCAGATGCCCGGCGTGCGCTACCGCTCGATCAACTGGCCCTACCGCGAGGGCCTGCGCATGGACGAGGCGATGCACCCGCTGACGATCCTGGCCACCGGCCTGTATGGCAAGCCGCTGCCGCAGCAGAACGGCGCGCCGCTGCGGCTGGTGGTGCCGTGGAAGTACGGCTTCAAGGGCATCAAGTCGATCGTCGCGATCGACTTCGTCGAGAAGATGCCCGAGACCGCGTGGCACGACCTGCAGCCGTCGGAATACGGGTTCTTCAGCAACGTCAACCCCAACGTCGACCACCCGCGCTGGAGCCAGAAGACCGAGCGCCGCATCGCCGGCAAGGCCAGCAAGCTGTTCGCCGAGCGCATCCCGACCCGCATCTACAACGGTTATGGCGAGCAGGTCGCGGCGATGTATGCGGGGCTGGACCTGAAGAAGTGGTTCTGAGGACGATGCCGCCACGCAGGACGTCCACCACCGTCATCGCCGCCAAGGCCATCGTCCACGCGCTCGCGCTGGTGCCGCTCTCGATCCTGGCCTGGCAGTTCTGGGACGTGTACAGCACCGGCAGCGACGCGCTCGGCGCCGACCCCGTGGCGGAAGTCGAGCATCGCCTCGGCCTGTGGGCGCTGCGCCTGCTGATGGCCGCGCTGGCGATCACGCCGCTGCGCCAGCTCACCGGCCAGGCGGTGCTGGTGCGCTTCCGGCGGATGATCGGCCTGTACGCGTTCGCCTACGCCTGCCTGCACCTCACCGCCTACCTGGTGCTGGACCTGCGCGGCTACTGGACGCAGATCTTCGAGGAGATCGCCAAGCGCCCCTACATCACCGTCGGCTTCACCGCCTGGCTGCTGCTGCTGCCGCTGGCGATCACCTCCACCCAGGGCTGGATCCGCAGGCTCGGCCGCAACTGGGGACGCCTGCACAAGCTGGTCTACGCCGCCGGCGTGCTGGCGGTGCTGCACTTCTGGTGGCTGGTGAAGTCCGACATCCGCGAGCCGGCGCTCTACGCCGGCATCCTCGCGGCGCTGCTCGGCTGGCGCGCGTGGAAATGGCTGGCGAAGCGCCGCACGGCGGCGAAGCCGGCGATCCGCGCGGCGTGAGGCGACGGCTCCGGCAGCGACGCTAGCCGCTGCCGAACAGCAGCAGCGCCGCCAGCAGGCCGGCGATCAGCAACGCCGCCAGCAGCAGCCACGGCAGGCGCCAGGGCGATGGCGGCGATTCCGGCTCGGCGTCGCGCACCAGCGCCTCCGCCGCGGCGGTCGCAGGCTCTGCCTGGTCGCGGTCGTGGCCGGCGGGGGCGCGCAGCGGCGCCTCCACCACGAAGCGGTGGTGCGCGTCGAACACCACCTGGTCGCCGGGCCGCAGCAGCGCATCGCGCACCTGCTCGCCGTTGACCAGGCTGCCGTCGACCGAACCCAGGTCGCGCAGCACGATGTCCTCGCCCACCAGCTCCAGGCGCGCATGGCGATCGGCGAAGGCCGGATCATCGATGCGGATGTCGGCATCCTGGCTGCGCCCGACCAGCCGCGGCTGCTCGAGGGTGAAGCTGCGGCCGTGGTACTGCCCGCCCACGCCGCGCAGGACCACGCGCGGGTCGCCGGCCGCGTCCGCGACCGCCTGCGCCAGCGCCGCGTCCGGCGAGCCGGGCGGCGTCGCGCCGACCAGTCGCATCTCCACGCCGTCGACGTAGATCGCATCGCCCACGCGCAGCATCGCCATGCGCCGGACTTCGCGCCCATTCACGTGCACGCCGCGCGCGCCGTCGGCGACGGCCAGCCAAACGCCGCGCCGGTCGACGCAGAAACGCACCCGCGCCGACGGCGCGTCCTCGACCGGGCCGAGGCGATCGCGTTGCCCGGCGACCGGACCGATGCCGTGCACGCCCACGCCCAGCGGCAGTTCGGCACCGCTCCCGTCGGACAGGCGCAACTTCAGGTTCTCCATGCGGCGGCAATCTAGCATGCCGCCCGGGCTTGGATCGCGCCGCCGCGGGCCACAGAATGCGCGCATCATCCACTGGAGCCGGCCATGGCCATCGACATCCGCCACGCGCATTCCCTGCCGCTCGCCAAGGCCCGCAAGGGCGTCGAGGACGTGGCGAAGAAACTCGCCGAGCGCTTCGGTTTCGAGTACGCCTGGGACGGCGACGACATGCACTTCAAGCGCCCCGGCGTCGACGGCAGGATCGCCGTCACCCCCGACCAGCTGCACGTCACCGCACGCCTGGGACTGCTGCTGTCGGCGCTGCAGGGGACGGTGGAGAAGGAGATTCGCAAGGTGCTGGACGAGAAGTTCTCGTGATTGGCGATCGGCGGCGGTAGCGAGGCCAGGCCACCGCCCCTCTTTCTGCTGTCATCCCGAGCGCAGCGAGGGATCCGCCTCCCCGGACAGGCAGGATCCCTCGCTGCGCTCGGGATGACAGCCAGACCAGCCGCTCGTTCGAAGCACGAAGCACGAAGCACGAATCACCAATCGCCAATCACGGACTTCGCCCGAACGGCTCCGGCTCCCCCGCGAACAACCGCCCCGACGCCCTGCGCTCCGCGCGACCGATCTCGGCCACGAACGCATCCGCATCGCCCAGCCGCTCGAACGCCGCGACGCCGCGTTCGAGGAAGCCCTGCAGCTCGCTCAGCCCCGCCAGCTTCGCCGGTCCGCGCGAGAACGCGAGCAGTGCCGCCACGCCGCGCAGCTTCAGCGCGCGGCCGAAGCCGCTGCCGACGGCGACGATCAGCCCGATCTGGCGCGCGCGCAGCCGCGGCAGGCCGACCTGCCGGTAGGCCTCGCCGTACAACGCGACGTCGAGCCGGCGGCGCTTCGGCGCGATCGCCTCCAGCGCCTGCGCGATGCGCAGGTCCAGCGCCTGCGTGAGCGCGCCGAGCTCGATCGCGTCGGCCACCGTGCCCAGCAGCTTCTCCGGCAGCAGCCGCTGCATCATCGGCAGCACCCGCGCGATGTCGGCGTCGCGGCGGGTGAAGTCGTGGTCGCCGTAGACGTCGCCGAGGAAGAACTCCGCCGCCGGCCGGCGATCGGGATCGGCGAGGAAATGCGCGAAGCTCGCGCGCAGCCGCGCCGCCTGCCAGCGCCGCAGCTCCGGCAGCCAGCGCAGGCGGTTGCGCGGTTCGCGCGCGGGATCGTGCAGCGCCTGGTGGCAGGCGAGCCGGCGTTCCAGGCGGCGGGAAATCGACGTGCGTCGCATGCGCCCATGGTCGCCCAGGCGCGGTGAAAACCGCCACGACGGCGCCCGCCGGCGATCGGCTACACTCCGGCGACCTCGCCCACGGCACCCGCATGCTCTCCCTCCATCCGGCCCGGAAACGCGGCACACCTTCCACGCGCACGCCGCCCCGGATCGGCCTGGCCATCGCCGGCGGCGGCCCGATCGGCGGCATGTACGAGCTCGGCGCACTGCGCGCGCTGGACGAGGCGCTCGAAGGCCTGGATCTCACCGACCTGGACAGCTACGTCGGCGTCAGCAGCGGCGCCTTCCTCGCCGCCGGGCTGGCCAACCGCATGTCGACCGCCGACATGTGCCGCATCTTCATCACCGGCGACAGCGACGACGCGCGCTTCCGTCCCGACACCTTCCTGCGCCCCGCGCTGTTCGAGTACCTGCAGCGCGCCGCCAGCCTGCCGCGGCTCACCTTCGAATGGTGGCGCAGCCTGCTGCTCGACCCGCTCGACATGCGCTGGTCGGACCTGGTCAACCGCTTCGGCGGGCTGGTGCCGACGGGGCTGTTCGACAACCGCCAGGTCGAGCGCTTCCTGCGCGACATCTTCAGCCGGCGCGGGCGCAGCAACGACTTCCGCGAACTGGACGCGAAGCTGTTCGTGGTCGCGGTCGAGCTCGACAGCGGCGAGCCGGTGCTGTTCGGCGGCGAAGGCTGGGAGGACGTGCCGATCTCCAGGGCGGTGCAGGCCAGCGCCGCCCTGCCCGGCCTCTACCCGCCGGTGGAAGTGCGCGGCCGCCATCTGGTCGACGGCGCCTTGCGCCGCACCATGCACGCCTCGGTGCTGCTCGAGCGCGGCATCGACCTGCTGATCGGCATCAATCCGCTGGTGCCGTTCAACGCCGGCCTGGGCGACGCCCGCGGCGGCGAGCCGCTCGACGACGACGACGAACGCCAGCGCCTGGTGCACGGCGGGCTGCCGGCGGTGCTGTCGCAGACCTTCCGCACCCTGCTGCAGTCGCGCATGCACGTCGGGCTCGCGCGCTACGCGCAGCAGTACCCGGACATCGACCAGATGGTGTTCGAGCCCAACGCGCACGACGGCGAGCTGTTCCACACCAACGCCTTCAGCTTCGCCGCGCGCCGGCGCGTGTGCCAGCTGGCCTGGCGCAACACCCTGGACGACCTGCGCCGCCGCGCCGGCGAGTTGCGCCCGGTACTCGCCGCGCACGGCATCCGCCTGCGCGACGAGATCCTCGAGGACGAGCGGCGCACCCTGCTCGACGGCCTCGCCGACCCGCCGCCGCCGCGCACCGAAGCCACCGCGAAGCTGCGCCGCGCGCTGGACGCCACCGAGCGCGTGATCGCGCGGCGCGCGGCCGCGCGCCCGCGCACGCAGCGACGCTGACCAGGCCACCTCGTGGGAGCGGCTTCAGCCGCGAGCCCCGCTGTCGCCTGCGCCGCGATGCCTGGACGAAAAGCTCGCGGCTGAAGCCGCCCCCACGAGGTCTCGTGTGATTGCTCTAGCCCGGGCGCGGATGCTGGCCCGCGTCACGCCCACCCACGGAGCCCGCATGGCCAAGTTCAAGAAGACCGCGAAGAAGACCGCGCCGCCCAAGGCCGACGTGCAGGCGCAGGCCGAGAAGCTGTCGCGCACGCTCAGCGAATCGGCGCAGCAGATCTGGCTCGCCGGTGTCGGCGCGTTCGGCCGCGCGCAGGCCGAGGGCACCAAGCTGTTCGAGGGCCTGGTCAAGGAAGGCCTGAACCTGGAGCAGACCGCGCGCAAGCTCGCCGGCAACCGCACCAACGTCGTGCGCGACGTGGTCGAGAGCCGCGTCGACCAGGCCCGCGAGCGCGCCACCGACACCTGGGACCGGCTCGAGAAGGTGTTCGAGGACCGCGTCCAGCGCGCCCTGACCAAGCTCGGCGTCCCCGGCCGCGACGACATCGCGCAGCTCAGCGCGCGCGTCGAATCGCTGACCGCCGAGCTGCGCCGCCAGGGCGGCGCCGCCCCGCGCAAGGCGCCGGTGCGCAAGGCCGCGCCCGCGGTCAAGAAGGCCGCGCAGCCCGCCGGCAAGCGCGCGACCGTCCGCAAGGCCCCCGCCCGCAAGGCCGCGCCGCCCGCCAAGTGACTTCCGGCCGCCGCCCCGCGGCGGCCCCGTTTTGCCCGCCAACCCGCGTGAAGACCGTATGCTCCCCTCCCCTTACGGCTTCGGGTTGGCGGGCTCCTTGTTGCCGCGCCTGACGATCGCGCCCGCAGCGTCTATCCTTCCGTCCTCCCCACCGGACGGAAGCCCGTGATCGAAAGCGCACACTGGATCATCGCCATCGCCGCCACCGTGCTGGTCGGCGTCGTCGGCACCCTCTATTTCCGCCTGGTGGTGATGCGCCGCGACGAGATGGCCGCCGGCCTGGCAGCGCTGGCCGGGCTGTCGTGGCGCGAGTTCATGCACCTGGTCCTGGATGCGCTCGGCCGCCGCGGCTATTCGCGCGTGTTCAACCGCGAGGCGCCATCGGGCGACGACGACGTCGCGCTCGAGCGCGACGGCCGCCGCTTCCTGCTCTCGTGCAAGCACGGCAGCGCCTTCGTGATCGGCAGCACGCACGTGGCCGAGCTGTCCAACGACATCCGCCTGGCCAACGCCACCGGCGGCATCCTCGCCACCCAGGGCCGGATCGCCGCCGAGGCGCGCGCGCCCGCCGCGCTGCAGCGCATCGAACTGCTCGACGGCGCCACCCTGTGGCCGGAGCTGCGCGAACTGATCGATCCCGCGCAGCGCGCCGTGATCCTCGAAGGCGCGCAACGCAAGGCCGGCCAGCGCACGCTGCTGTCGTGGGTCCTGGCGGTGGTGGTGGGCGCGGCGATGTTCCTGCTGCTGCCCGGCGCCGCGCCGTCCGCATCGGGGCAGGACGCATCCGCGACCGCAGCCGCCCGCGCCGCCGCGGCCGAGGCCGGCCTGCACGGGCCGGCGCCCGCCGATGCCGCCGCACTGCCGGCCGGCCCCGTCCCCGCTCCCGCGCCGGGCGACGAAGCCGCCCTCGAACAGCAGCGCCAGGCCGTCGCCGACGCGGTCTCGACCCTGCCGATGGTCGACCGCGCCGTCTGGTCCACGCACTCCACGCTGCAGGTCTACCTGCTCGACACCAAGGACGACGCGATCCCGCGCATCTGCCCCCTGCTCGAGCACTACGAAGCCCTCGCCTCCTCCCGCCTGCAACTCACCCCGCCCCCGGGCAGCAGCGCGCAGACGCGGTTCCGGCAGTGCAGGAGCTATTGACGCCCCACCTGTAGGAGTGCACCAGCGCGAGACCGGCCTTCGCCGATAAAGCGGTCGCGCCTTGGTGCGCTCCTACAGGGCAGCCCGCGCGCGCAAATCTTCTCGCCGAAGTGCAGGACGTCCCTTGAAGTCGTTATTCCCGCAAAGGCTGGATCCAGTGACCTCGGCGCGCGGGCCGAGCGCAGTCCCACCCACACCCAAACATCGTCATCCCTGCGAAGGCGGGGATCCAGTGACGTCGGCGCGTATGTCGCGCGCAATCGCACCTCACACCCAAACATCGTCATCCCCGCGAAGGCGCGGATCCAGTGACGTCGCGCGAAAGTCGAACTGCAATCGCACCCCACACCCTAGCATCGTCATCCCCGCGAAGGCGGGGATCCATGACCCCAGCCGCAGCCAGCAAGCCTCCGCAGGGAACACATCGCGACTCCCGTCGCTCCTACAAAAGCCGACGCGGCCCTCACCAATGCACCCCCCGCATCAGCGACGCGAACGCGATCTGCTCGCCGCTCGGCTCCACCTCCCCCCTGAGCGCCTTCTTGTCACCGCGCGCCGCGGCCGAATCCGGGAACAGCTCGAACGCCGTGCTCATGATCACCTCGTACGCCTTCGGCGCCAGCGCGTTGATCAGCGCGGCGAAGATCCCCAGGCGCGTGGCGATGCGGCTGGGCTTCTCGATGATCGCCTTCACCAGCAGGTCGGCTGCCTCCTCCGGCGTCAGCGTGGGCACGCTGTCGTACATCTTGGTCGGCGCGATCATCGGCGTCTTCACCAGCGGCATGTTGACCGTGGTGAACGAGATCCCCTTGCCCGACAGCTCCCCCTGCGCGCAGCGGCTGAACGCATCCAGCGCCGCCTTCGAGGCCACGTAGGCCGAGAACCGCGGCGAGTTGGCGAGCACGCCGATCGAACTGATGTTGATGATATGGCCCTTGCGGCGCTGGGTCATCGTCGGCATGAAGCCCATGATCAGGCGGATGCTGCCGAAATAGTTCAGCTGCATGGTGCGCTCGAAGTCGTGGAACCGGTCGTAGCTGGCCTCGATCGAGCGCCGGATCGAGCGCCCCGCATTGTTGACCAGGATGTCGACGTGGCCGTGCTCCTTGAGCACCGTCGCCACCAGCCGGTCGCAGTCGGCCATGTCCGACAGGTCGGCGGTGTAGGCGAACACCTTGCCGCCTTTCGCCTTCATCCCGTCGCGCGCCTTGTGCAGCTCCTCCTTGCCGCGCGCCACGATGACCGTGGTCGCGCCGGCCTCGGCCACGCGCTGCGCGGTCGACAGCCCGATGCCCGACGAGCCGCCGGTGATCACCACCACCTTGCCGCGCACCTTGCCCTTGAGCGTGCGGTCGACGAACAGGTCCGGGTCGAGGTGCCGCTCCCAGTAGTCCCACAGCCGCCAGGCATAGTCCTCCAGCCGCGGCACCGCGATGCCGCTGCCCTTGAGCGCGCGCTCCGCCTCGCGGCTGTCGAAGCGGGTGGGATAGGTGATGAACTTCAGCACGCCCTTGGGGATGCGGAAGTCGCGCAGCAGCATGCCCACGAAGCGCCGCACCGGCGGCAGGCTGCCGACCGCGCCGCGGATGCCGGGCGGCACGAAGGCGAACATGCGCGCGTCCAGGCGCATCGTCATCTCCGGCGCGTGCCCGGCGCGGCAGAAGGTGTTGAGCACCTCGCCCACGCGCATCGGCTCGGGATCGGTGAGGTGGAAGGTGTGCCCATCGAGCTTCGGCTTGTGCGCGATGTGGTCCATCGCGTCGGCGACGAAGTCCACCGGCACGATGTTGATGCGCCCGCCCTCGATGCCCAGCGTCGGCATCCACGGCGGCAGCATCTCGCGCAGCTTCTTGATCAGGGTGAAGAAGTAGTACGGGCCATCGATCTTGTCCATCTCGCCGGTCTGCGAGTGGCCGACCACCATGCCGGGGCGGTAGATGCGCCACTTGATGCGCGCCTCCTTGCGCACCAGCCCCTCGGACTCGTGCTTGGTGCGCAGGTAGGGATCGTCCAGGCCCTCGGCCTCGTCGAACATGTCCTCGCGGAAGATCCCCGGATACAGCCCCGCCGCCGCGATCGAGCTGGCGTGGTGGAAGCATCCGGCCTCCAGCGCCGCGGCCAGGTCCAGCGCGTGCCGCGTGCCGTCGATGTTGGCGGCCTGCTGCGCCTGCGCGCCGGCCTGCAGGTCGTAGATCGCCGCGAGGTGGAAGAAGTGCTTCACCTTGCCCTTGAGCGCGCGCGCCTGCGCCGCGCTCAATCCGCACTTCTCCGCGGTCATGTCGCCGTGCACGACGACCACCCGCTTCATGTCCCAGCCCATCTTCTTCGCGATGGCGTCGAACTTCTTCTGCGAGTCCTTGCGCACCAGCACGTGCACCGTGCCCTTGCGCCTGAGCAGGTTGGCGACCAGGAAGCGTCCGATGAACCCGGTGGCGCCGGTGACGAAGTAAGCCATGTCCATGCCTCGTGGGAATCGCGTCGCGCGGCGGCGACCGTGGGCGGTTAAGTTGCCAGAGCCGCGGCGCAGGGACAATTGCCGCCGCAGGCCGGCTTCCGCGCCCGACGCGCCGTGTCCGGCGGCGATTCCCGCAACGCTCCACGCCCGACACGCCGCATCCGGCGCATCCGGCGCAGCGAACCCCACGGCTGTCATCCCGAGCGAAGCGAGGGATCCCGTGACCGGGGCGGCGCTGTGGGAGATCCCTCGCTGCGCTCGGGATGACAGGATTCGCCTGCCTACGGGTTGCCGCCGGATGACAATGGCCGTCCGGTTGACCCTCCCCCGCCCCCGTGCTGTCATGCCAGCCTCTTCCCACGGGGGACCGCCATGTCCGATCTGCAAGCTCGCTTCGAACAGGCCAAGCAGGACGTCCAGGGGCTGTCCGAGCGTCCCGACAACGACACCCTGCTGCGCCTGTACGCGCTCTTCAAGCAGGGCGCCGAGGGCGACGTCAAGGGCGACAAGCCCGGCTTCTTCGACTTCGTCGGCACCGCCAAGTACGAGGCCTGGGCGAAGCTCAAGGGCACCGCGCAGGACGAGGCGAAGCAGAAGTACGTCGACCTGGTGAAGAAGCTCGCGGGCTGAGCCCGCGACCGCGCGCCGATGCCCCCGCGCCAGACGCGCCAGCGCATCCTCGACTGCTCGCTTGCGATGTTCAACGCGCAGGGCGAGCCCAACGTCACCACCAACCACATCGCCGACGAGCTGGAGATCAGCCCGGGCAACCTGTACTACCACTTCCGCAACAAGGACGACATCATCGAGCAGCTGTTCGGCCGCTTCGACGCGCGCATGGACGAGGCGCTGGCCGCGCCGCAGGGCCGGCTGCCGGGGCTGGAGGACATCTGGCTGCAGCTGCACCTGGTGTTCGAGTGCATCTGGGACTACCGCTTCCTCTACCGCGACCTGGTCGAGATCCTCAGCCGCAACCGCCGCCTGCGCGTGCGCTTCGCGCGCATCCTCAAGCGCGCCGACGACAGCGCCCACCAGGTGATGCGCGGCCTTTCCAAGGCCGGCGTGATGCGCGCCTCCGCCGCCGAGCTCGACGCCGCCGCGACCAACATCCTGGTGTTGGCCACCTTCTGGCTCAACTACGCCGCCGTGCGCGGCGACAAGGACGAACAGGCCGCGATCCGCGCCGGCATCGTCCAGGTGATGATGCTGCTGGCCCCGTTCCTGCGCGACGCCGAGCGGGTACACCTGAACCAGCTGACGCAGGCGTACATCGACTGACCGCGCGGGGATGACGGCATATGGGACGCGGGCCTCAGCGCCCCTTGCGCGCGATCCTCCGGTCAGCCTGGCGGCGGGCGGACAGCGGCCGCGGGGTGGTCTTCTTCTTCGCCACCGGCTTGCGCGGCTGCCGGCGCGGCGGGGACTTGCGGCGCGGCGGGGACTGCAGGCCCAGGCGCTCGAGCATCGGCGCCAGGCCCTGCTCCAGCTGCGCGCCGACACGGCCCACGACGGGCTCGGCGCGCTCGCGCAGCGCCAGCGCGCCGCCGCGCGCGACCAGCGCGGCATCGCCGGCCAGCTGCGCCGCGCGTTCGCGCACCTTGTCCATCTCGCCGACCGCGTAACGCACCTCGCGTCGCGCCACGACCAGCGCGCCCAGCGACGCCAGCCACACGTGGCGAAGGGTGGTCTGCTTGCCGCTCGTGGAATTGCCGATTGCCATGTCCGTGACTCCGTGGGGAACGGCCGCAAGGCCGCGTGGGGAGGCCAGCCTGCGGGCTGGCGCTTGAGCAAACACACTATCGGCGGGGGCGATATGGCCCTGTGCAGGAAGCGCCTGGATTCACGCAAGGGGCGTCGGGGGCGGTAGCCCCGACCTACGGGGTCGTCATCTGCACAGGCGGGATCCACGGACGTTGCCCGCGCAAGTCATCCCCAAACATCGTCATCCCCGCGAAGGCGGGACAAGCGCGAAGCGCGCAGAACGGCCGCAGGCCGGCCCCGTAGGGGCGAGCGCAGCGAGTCATCCAGGGACGTTGCTCGCGTAATCACCGCTTGCCAGCCGCCAGCCCCGCGGGCAATGCTCGCCCATCCGATGGACAGGACGCGATCATGGCTTCGAAGACCCGCTGGGCCGCCTTCCCACACGACGCCAAGGCCTTCGCCTACTCCGGCGACGCATTGAAGAAGGCCTGGCCGAAGCTGCACGCCGGCGACTGCGAGCCCTTCCCCGACGACGAGCGCGCCGCCGCGCTGCTCAAGGCCGCCGGCAAGGGCGCGCCGAAGCTCGACGCCACCGCGCTCGCCGCCGCGCTGCAGGACGCGTGGCGCGCGTTCCATCGCGGCGACTTCCAGGCCGCGTTCGACGCCGGCAGCGCGCTGGGGCCGGTGGGCGCCTCGGTCGCCGCCAAGGCGATCGGCATCCACGCCACGCATCTCGTCGAGGACGAGGGCGAGAAGCTCAAGCGCTTCGAGCAGGCCGCGAAGCTCGCCGAGGCCGCGATCGCCGCGCTGCCCGGCGAAGCCAACAGCCACTACCGCCACGCCTTCGCGCTGGGTCGCTACAGCCAGGGGCTGTCGATCGCCAAGGCGCTCAAGCAGGGCATCGCCGGCAAGGTGCGCGCCTCGCTCGACACCGCGCTGGAGCTGGCGCCCAAACACGCCGAGGCGCACACCGCGCTGGCGCTCTACCACGCCGAGATCATCGGCAAGATCGGCGCGATGATCGGCGGCCTGACCTACGGCGCCAAGGCGGCCGAGGCCGAATCGCACATCAAGGCCGCGCTCAAGCTCACGCCCGACGCGCCGATCGCCCACATCGAGCACGGCAACGTGCTGATGCTGCTGCACGGCGACAAGCAGGAAGACGCGGCCGCCGCGGCGTACGAGAAGGCGGCGAAGTGCAAGCCGCTGGATGCGATGGAAGCGCTGGACGCGGGGTACGCGAGGTCGCAGCTGGAGTAGTTGGGGATCGGGCGAACAGCCGGGCCCTCACCCGGGTGCTTCGCACCCTCCCTCTCCCGCTTCGCAGGAGAGGGTTGCAGGGCGCCTACGCCATCCCCACCAACCCCCGTCGCATCGCCAGCAGGCGCAGCTCGTGGTCGGAGTTCACGCGCAGCTTGGCGTAGATGTTGGTGCGATGCGCGTAGGCGGTCTTGGCGTTGATGCCGATGGTGGCCGCCACCCGCGCCACCGAGTGGCCGCGGGCCAGCAGGAGGAAGACCTGGGCCTCGCGCGCGGTCAGCTCCGGCAGCGCGCTGGAGCCCTCGCCGCTGCGGTCCTCGGCCTCGAAGTCGCGCACGTCGGTGCCCAGGTAGGTCTCGCCCCGACCCACCGCGCGGATCGCGTCCACGAGCTCGTCGGGCGCCGAACTCTTGGTCACGTACCCCCGCGCCCCGGCCGCGATCGCGTCTTGCACGTACAGCGCGCCGTCGTGCATGGTCAGCACCACGATCGCCAGTTCCGGCCGCTGCGCCAGCAGGTGCCTTAGCATGACCAGCCCGTCTCCGTCGGGCAGCGACAGGTCCAGCACCAGCACGTCGCAGGTCGAATGCAGCATCCAGGCCGCCAGCTCCTGGGCGCTGCCGACTTCGGCGGTCACCTTCCAGCCCGGCTCGAGCTCGAGCAGCTGGCGGAAGCCCGAGCGCACGATGGGATGGTCATCGACCAGGACAATACGCAGTGTCGACATCGCTCCAGCCCGGGGATTCCTCGGAAAACCCCGCCATTGAAACGCAACCGGCCGGCTCGCGTCGACCCGTCGGCGCGTGGCTGGCCGCGTATCCGTTCGCATGGGCCGCGCTGGGGGCCGTTGCCAACATCTTCTGGTACCCGCCCGCGGGCCTGCGCCTGGGCGCGCTGTGGCTGCTGCCGCGCCGCGTCTGGTGGGTCACGGCCGCGCTCGAAATCGCCGTGCGCCTCGCACTGGCCTGGTACAACGACGCCTACGCCTCGCGCTGGGGCCTGCTGGCCGGCGCGGTCGTGCCCTGGTGCATCTACGCCCTCACCCTGCGCGCACTCGGCAGGCCCGGTCGCGGCACGCCCTCGCGCAGAGCGCTGCCGCGGCTGCTGGGCGTGGGCTTCGCCGCGGCGGTGTTCAACAGCATCGTCCTGACCGGCATCGACCTCAACGACGACGGCGGCCTGCGCGCCGGACTGCCCGCGATGCTGGTGTCGTACGCGCTGGGCGATTTCGCCGGCATCGTGCTGGTGGTGCCGGTGATGCTGGCCCTGCACGACCAGGCCGGCACCGACCGCATGCCCTGGCCGAAGCTGCTGGCCAACGGCCTCGTGCTGGCGCCGGTCGGCGTGCTGGTGGGGTTCCTGCTGCTGCCGCGCATCGAAGCCCCAGTTTATCCGCTGGCGCTTGCGCTGCTGCCGCTGTTCCTGGTCGCGCACCGCCACGGCTGGCGGCAGGCCGCGATCGCCTTCGCTATGCTCGGCCTCGCGCTGCGATGGGTACCGCTGCCGATGGCCCACGTGCTGCAGCCGGGCCAGGTGCCGCTGCTGATCGCAATGACCGGCTGCGCGGTGCTGCTGCTGGGCGTGGCGATCGAAAGCCACCGCGAGCAGCGCGACGAGCTGAGCAAGACCGTGCGCGCCCTGTCCGACCGCGGCGGCGAACTGGCCCGCGCCGCCAACCGCATGGCCGCGCTGCAGGAACAGGAGCGCCGTCGCATCGGCACCGAGCTGCACGACCAGCTCGGCCAGGACATGACCGCGATCGCCACCCGCCTGCGCATCGTCGAGCTCACCGCCAGCAACCCCGCGGTGCTCGAAGGCTTGGCCTCGATCAGCGGCCTGCTGGCCGACGCCCACCAACACCTGCGCGAGGTGATCAACGAACTGCACCCGGCGGTGCTGGACCGCTTCGGCCTGGCGCGCGCGATCGCCGAGGGCCCGTTCGCGCAGATGCTGCGCGACCGCGGGATCCTCTACACGAGCATGATCCAGGGGAAGGTCGACCTGCTGCCGGACAACGTCGCCTCCGCCCTCTACCGCATCTGCCAGGAAGCCGCGACCAACTGCGCCCGCCACGGCTGCGGTGGCCGCATGCACATCCGCCTGCGCCTGGCGCCGGCCGCGCTCAACGGCGAGCTGCTGCTGGAAATCGAGGACCAGGCCGGCGCCATCGACGTCGACCCCGAGCGCCCCGGCCGCGGCCTGCTCAACATCCGCGACCGCGCCCACGCGATCGGCGCCGAGTACGCGTTCAACGCGGCATCCGGCATGCCGAGGCACCACCTGAGCCTGTGGATGCCGCTGCCGGAGGAACCGGACGACCCCGATTCCCAGCCCGCCTTCCTTTAGGAGCGGGAACGGCCGATGTTCCGCAAGCAACGTCTGGCGCACACGCAACGCCCCGGCAAGAACTTTTCGCACGCCACCGGCCAATCGCCGCACCATCGCGATCCTTCCGCGCCCGCTAGAATCACGGGTTCCTTCAACGCGCCATCCCAAGGCCGCATGTACAACCGCACCCGTATCTTCGTCGCCGGCCATCGTGGCTTGGTGGGCAGCGCCATCGCGCGGCGCCTGCAGATGGGTGGATGCGAGAACCTGCTGTTCGCCGGCCGCGACGCGGTCGACCTGCGCGACCGCAACGCGGTGGAGACCTTCTTCACCAACAACCGGCCCGAACTGGTGTTCCTCGCCGCGGCCAAGGTTGGCGGCATCCACGCCAACGACACCTATCCCGCCGAGTTCCTGCTCGAGAACCTGCAGATCCAGAACAACGTCATCGACGCCGCCTACCGCCACGGCGCGTCGAAGCTGGTGTTCCTCGGTTCTTCGTGCATCTATCCCAAGCTCGCGCCGCAGCCGATCAAGGAAGAATCCCTGCTCACCGGCCCGCTCGAGCCCACCAACGAGTGGTGCGCCGTCGCCAAGATCGCCGGCATCAAGCTGTGCCAGGCCTACCGCCGGCAGTACGGCTTCAACGCCATCAGCCTGATGCCCACCAACCTCTACGGCCCCGGCGACAACTTCGACCTGCAGAACTCACACGTGCTGCCGGCGCTGATCCGCAAGTTCCATGAGGCCAGGCTGACCGGCGCGCCGGAAGTGGTGGTGTGGGGCACCGGCACGCCGCGGCGCGGGTTCCTGCACGTGGACGATCTGGCCGACGCCGTCGTGCACCTGGCGCGCGAATACGACGGCGAGGACATCATCAACGTCGGCGTCGGCGACGACGTCAGCATCCGCGAGCTGGCCGAGCTGGTGAAGGACATCACCGGCTACCAGGGCGAGATCGTCCAGGACACCAGCAAGCCCGACGGCACCCCACGCAAGCTGCTCGACGTCGGCCGCCTGCACGGCTTGCGCTGGCAAGCGAAAATCCCGCTGCGCCAGGGCATCGAGGAGACGTACCGGTGGTTCGTGGACAACCAGGCCGAGGTGCGGGCGTAGGCGCACGCGAATTCCTATCGTTTGGCGATCCCCTCGCGGGATCCATGGATGTCGGCGGCGTTACAGGATTCAAGCCGCCGATGCCGTGGACCCTGCGGCGCATGGGCCGGCATCTGGGCAGGCGCAATTGGAAATGCCGTTTGCAGGGCCACGGCGCACTGGTCAGGCATGTCGCAGGGCGCGATGACTGCCTGCAGTGCCGAACGATCCGCGGCTCAGGCGCGGCGGAGTAGCCCGCGCAAGAACGTGCGCAGGGCCCCGGTAGGACGCGCGTCCGATGCGGCCTCGCGACGCGCGCCGCCCCGGGTGAGAGCCACTGGCGGCGGCAATGCCGACGGATCCGCATCGGCGACGACGCCCCTGGGCCGCGTGACGACCATATGCCCGGCTGCATCCTTCCCGACCAGTCGCGCGGCGACCTCGTGGGCTTCGGCGAGCAAGGGCGGGCGCTGCCGTGGGTCGTGGGCGTCCGTTGCCAGGACATGGCAATGGCCCTCGGCGACGAACTTCTCGCCCCAGTACTGCACGCGCTTGCCGAAGCGACCGGTCAGCGCACCGGCAGTCACCTGCATCCACGCACCGCGGGCCGCCATGCGCACGAGCATCTCGTAGTTGCTGTCCACCCAGGCCAAGCGCTCGGGATGGGTGATGACGGGCGTGATGCCCAAGGTCATCAGCTCGAACATCGCCTCCTCGAAGCGCGGCGGCGCGACGTGGTGCGGCGGCTCCAGCAGCAGGTAGTGCGAGCCGGCGATGGTGGGGATGCGGCCGCTCTTGATCCCGCGCGCCAGGCCCGGGGCGAGGTGCACGTCCGCGCCCTCCTCCAGCCGCAGGTCGATGCCGCGCTCGTCGAGCTCGGCCTGCAGCGCGGCGATCGCCGTGCGGATGCCCTGGGCGGTGTTCTCGTACTTGCCCGGGTAGATGTGCGGCGTGCACGCGATCGTCCGGATGCCGTCGCCGGCCGCGATCCGGGCCATTTCCAGGGCCATCTCGAGGTCGACCGCGCCATCATCGATGCCGGGAAGCAGGTGGCAGTGCAGGTCGAACATGCGGCCCTTCTCTGCGAAACCGCGGAAGTCTAACGGCGCCGCCGGGTGGGTCTACCGAGACTTTTTCGCGGTCGGGGCCGCGCGCAGGCGGAAATGCGGCGGGTGCGTAGGTCGGTGCTACGCCCCCGACGTGCGAAGGCCGCGGTGAACACGGGATAGGGAACGGCGCGGCGTCGGCGAATGTAGTTTGGGGCGCGGGGCTTTGCAGGAGCGCACCAGGGCGCGACGGGCGGCGCGGGGAAGGCGGTCGCGCCCAAGTGCGCTCCTACAGGGAAGCCGGCGCCAACGGGATCTGTGGGCGCACGGGCGTCGGGGGCGTCGCCCCGACCTACGTGTCCAGCAGCCGCGCGATCACCTGTTCGGCCAGCTGCTCGGGGGTGTGGACGGTGGTGTCGAGCACCAGCTCGGGCGCCTCGGGTACCTCGTACGGCGAGTCGATGCCGGTGAAGTGGGGCAGCTCGCCGCGCCGGGCCTTGGCGTACAGGCCCTTGACGTCGCGCCGCTCGGCCTCGGCCAGCGGCGTGGCCACGTAGGCCTCCACGAACTCGCCTGCCCCGAACAGCGCCCGCGCCGCCGCCCGCTCGGCCCGGAACGGCGAGATGAAGCTCACCAGCACCACCAGCCCCGCATCGGTCATCAGCCTGGCCACCTCCGCCACCCGCCGCAGGTTCTCCACCCGGTCGGCGTCGGTGAACCCCAGGTCGCGGTTGAGCCCGTGGCGCACGTTGTCGCCGTCGAGCAAATACGTGTGGCAGCCGCGCGCCAGCAGCCCGCGCTCGACCAGGTTGGCGATCGTCGACTTGCCCGCCCCCGACAGCCCGGTGAACCACACGCAGCGCGGCGCCTGCCCCTTGAGCGCGGCGCGCGCCGCCCGGTCCACGTCCAGCGCCTGCCAGTGCACGTTCTGCGCCCGCCGCAGGCCGTGCCGGATCATCCCGCAGCCCACCGTGGCCCGGGTCAGCGGGTCGATCAGGATGAACCCGCCCAGCGCCGGGTCTTCGGCATACGGCGCGAACGCCAGCGGCGCGTCCAGCGACAGCGTCGCCTCGCCGATGTCGTTGGCCGCCAGCTGGCGCGCGGCCAGCGGCTGCAGGCTCTCGGGCTCCAGCCGGTGCTTGAGCTCGCTGATCCGCGCCCCGGTCGTGGCCGTGCCCAGCTTGAGCTGGTAGCGCCGGCCCGGCAGCAGCGGGGCTTCGTCGAACCACAGCAGCTGTGCGCTGACCTGGTCGCTGGCCGCCAGCGGCGCGGTCGCCACGGTCAGTACGTCGCCGCGGCCGGCGTCGACGTCCTCGGCCAGGCGCACCGCGATCGCGTCGCCCGCGCGGGCGCGTTCGGCCGGCTGGCCGGCGACGGTGAGCGCGGCGACGGTCGCGGCCACCCCGGCCGGCTCGATCCGCAGCGCCTCGCCCGGGGCGAGGGTGCCGGCCGCCAGGGTGCCGGCCAGCCAGCGTTCCCCGCCGTCCCCGCGCAGCACCGCCTGCACCGGCAGCCGCGCCGGGCGACTTGCCGCGCGGTCTGCGACCTGCACCGTCTCCAGGTACGCCAGCACCGTCGGGCCGGCGTGCCAGGGCAGGTGCGACGAGGCGGTGGTGACGTTGTCCCCGCTCGCCGCCGCCAGCGGGATCGCCTCGACGTGGGCGATCCCCAGCCGGGTTGCGTGCGCGCGGTAAGCGCTGGCGATGCGCTCGAACACCGCCTGGTCGTAGCCGACCGCGTCGAGCTTGTTCACCGCCAGCAGCACGTGGCGCACCCCGAACAGCGCCGCGATCGCGCTGTGGCGGAAGGTCTGCGGCAACAGCCCCTTGGTCGCGTCCACCAGCACGATCGCCAGTTCCGCCACCGAGGCGCCGGTGGCCATGTTGCGGGTGTACTGGGCGTGGCCGGGGCAGTCGGCGATCAGCAGCCGCCGCCGGGCCGTCTCCAGGTGCCGCCAGGCCACGTCGATGGTGATCCCCTGCTCGCGCTCGGCCTCCAGCCCGTCGAGCAGCAGCGCGTAGTCGATGTCGTCGCCGCGCGTGCCGTGGGCCGCGCTCGCACGCGCCAGCGCCGCCCGCTCGTCCTCCGGCACCCGCCCGGCCTCGGCCAGCAGCCGTCCGATCAGCGTGCTCTTGCCGTCGTCGACGCTGCCGCAGGCGACCACCCGCAGCAGCCGGGCCGTCGGCAGCGCCGGGGCGTCGGACGCGGCGGCCGTGGCGTCCGCCGCGTTCGCTTGTCGAGAGGGTGAGGCCAGGTCATTCATGGGTAGCGTGTGTCCGATGGTGTGGTGCGGTTCGCTGTCACTGTTCGCTGTTCCGATGCCCGATTTCCGATTCGTGCTTCTTGATTCCGATGCCCGGCGCCTCAGAAGTACCCCTCGCGCTTCTTCTTCTCCATCGAGTCGCCCTCGGCCTGGTCGATCAGCCGCCCGGCGCGCTCGGACTGCGTGCCCGCCTCCATCTCGGCGATCACCGCGTCCAGGTCGGCGGCATCGGACTCCACCGCCCCGGTCAGCGGGTAGCAGCCCAGGGTGCGGAAGCGCACCTGGCGCATGACCGGTTCTTCGCCCGGCTCCAACTGGAAGCGCTCGTCGTCGACCATGATCCAGGCCCCCTCGCGCGCCACCACCGGGCGCTGCGCCGCGAAGTACAGGTCCACCACCGGGATCGACTCGCGGCGGATGTAGCGCCATACGTCCAGCTCGGTCCAGTTCGACAGCGGGAACACCCGCACGCTCTCCCCGGGGCCCACCCGCGCGTTGTACAGGTCCCACAGCTCCGGCCGCTGCCGCCGCGGGTCCCAGCGCTGGCGCTCGTCGCGGAACGAGAACACCCGCTCCTTGGCCCGCGACTTCTCCTCGTCCCGTCGCGCCCCGCCGATCGCCGCGTCATACCCGCCCGCCGCCAGCGCTTGCTTGAGCGCCTGGGTCTTCATCACCTCGGTGTGCACGCTCGCCCCGTGCGTCTGCGGGCCGACCCCGTCGCGCACCCCGTCCCGGTTGATGTGCACCCGCAGCTCCACCCCCGTCTCGGCCGCGCGCCGGTCGCGGAAGGCGATCATCTCGCGGAACTTCCAGGTCGTGTCCACGTGCAGCAGCGGGATCGGCGGCGGGCCCGGCGCGAAGGCCTTCAGCAGCAGGTGCAGCAGCACCGACGAGTCCTTGCCGATCGAGTACAGCAGCACCGGCGTGCGGCTCTCGGCCGCCACCTCGCGCAGGATGTGCAGGCTCTGGGATTCGAGCTGGTCGAGCGCGCCGCGCTCAGCGTCCGTCGTCATCGTCACCATCGCGATCGGTCGCGCGTCCTCGGGCCTTGCGGCGCAACCGGTTGTCGGAAAGGCTGTTCTGGCCGACGTTGAAGTCGCGCGTACCGCCGCGCAGGCCCACGCCCTGCAGCGCGTTGCCGCGGATCACGTTGTCGACGACCGTGCCTTCGGCGGAGCCGACCGCGAGCACGCCGTAGCCGCCGTTGCCTTCGATCGTGCAGCCCCGGATCGTGACGCCGCGCGTGCGCTTGTGGACCTGGATGCCGCTGCCGCGGTTGCCGTGGATGCGGCAGTCCTCGATGGTGGCGCGGTTGGTGACGCCGGGCGGGTCCGGCTCGATGTCGATGCCGCACTCGGGCAGCGTGCCGGCGGTGTCGGCGAACTCGCAGCCGTGCACCTGCACGTCGCGCGCATGCGCGATGGTGAGGCCCTGCCGGCGGTTGCCGATGCTGGCCACGCCCGACAGCACGACGTCCTCGCTGGGGATCGAGGCCCAGCCGCGCGCGCCGGGCCGCTCGCCGCCGACCGAGACGCCGTCGCCCCAGCAGCGCGACACGCGCACGTCGCGCACCGTCACCCGCGACGAACCGCGCACCGCGATGCCGTGGCCCCACTCGCCGCCGCCGGCGTGCGCGTCGCGGTCGCCGACGACCTGGCCGCCGGAGATCTCGACGTCGCTCACCTTCGAGGCCAGCAGCACGTAGGTCCTCGGCTCGGCGTTGGGCTTGGCGACCAGCCTGGCGTCCGGCGCGAGCCTGAGATGCATGCGGCTGCGCAGGCGCACGCGCCGGGTCGGGTCGATGAGGTAGCTGCCGGCGGGCACCTCGACCGTGCCGCCGTCGTCGGGCAGCGCGTCGATCGCACGCTGGAACGCATCGGTGTCGTCGCGCGCGCCGTCGCCGGCCGCGCCGAAGCCGCGCACGCCGAGCACGGTGGCGCCGCGCTGTCGCGCCGGCGGCGCGAACTTCGCGGCCGGCAGCCAGGCGGCCGCCGCCGCGCCCGCCGCCGCCAGCGGCAGCGCGACCACCAGCACGCGTCGCCGCAGGTCGATGCCCGGCGGCCCTGCCCGGCGCGCGCGCGCGCCGGCGTCGCGGTCCGTCATGGCAGGCCTCCCGCGCCATCGCGGCAACGCAGCTGGATCCACGGCAGCACGATCGCGAGCAGGTAGAACTTCGACGCGTGGTACTTGTTGTCCAGCCGGCGCCGGTTGCGCTCGAGCCAGTCGGCGGCGCCCGGCAGCACGTCGCGCGCCTGCACGGCGCTGGCGTGGACCTGCTCGAAGCGGCAACGCGCCAGCCCGCACAGGTCGAAGCGGAAGCTGCCCTTGTGCGCCACGTACGGCAGCCGGCTGAAGCGCGTCTCGATGTGGCGGCGCACGAGCACCTTGTTGGCGCCGGTCACCGGGTCCACCATCCGGTCGGCCGGCACCTGCCTGTAGATCCAGTCGCGCAGCCGGCGGTCGCAGAACGGATAGGCCAGGCGCAGCGACAGCGCGCTGGTGGTGTAGAGCCCCTTGGCGAACGCGCTGGCCGATTCGGCGATGGAGATCATCATCGCCCGCCGCTCGTCGCCGCTGGTGGCCGAGGCGATCTCGGACTGGAACACCGCCAGCCGCGCCCTGGACAGCTCCGCGATGTCGCGGCCGAACAGCGCGTCGACTTCCGCGTCGGTGAAGCGCGAGCCGGGGAACAGCCGCTCCACCGGGTCCATCTGCAGCGTCGACAGCGCGAAGCACAGGCGGAAGCTGCGATCGACCAGCGGCAGCTCCGACAGCGCCGGCGCCAAGCGCAGGCCGCGCGAGAGCTTCGACAGCACGCGCTGCTGGCGCGCCATTGGCGCGCCGAAGTAGACGTCCGAGCCGAGCCCGTCGACCACGCCGTCGCCCTCGCTCTCGACGATGGTGGTGGCCATGTCGACGTAGGACAGCAGCGCGAAGTCGGCGGTGAGCAGCGGCATGCGCGGCACCAGCGACAGGTAGCGGTCGTAGGCGCGGCCCGGGTCGCAGCGCAGCGCCTCGTGGCGCAAGCCGAGCGTGGTGGCCACCTGGCGGGCCGACGCGATCTCGTTCTCCTCTCGCCCGCCCAGGTAGGTGATGCAGGTGGTGTCGGGGCGCGCCTCGGCCACCGCGATCGCCAGCGTCGTCGAGTCCTTGCCGCCGCTTTGCAACAACCACGGCGCGCGCAGGTCCGCGCAGGCGCCCTCGACCGCCTCGCACAGCATCCGGTGGTAGGTCGCGACCTGCTCGCGGTCGGAGCCGCCGCCCTCGCCCTCGCCAAGCTTGCCGCTGTCGCGAAAGCGGAAGCGGTACTCGGGCGTGCCGTGCATGTCGTGGCGCGGGTCGAAGCCGAAGGTGGCGAGCTTGACGTCCTCGAAGATCGAATGCGGCGGGTAGACGAAGCCGTTGCGCAGCAGGTCCGCCATCGACACCGGGTCGAGCCGGGCGCGGCGGGCGCGGTCGTCGAGCCCGGAGAAATCGGGCCGGCCGTCGTAGGGCGACATCGTGATCTGCACGCGTCCCGGCGACGGCTCCTCGCGGCCGCAGTGCTGCACCAGCCAGGGCAGCACGATCGCCAGCAGATAGAACTTCGAGGCGTGGTACTTGTTGTCGAGGCGGCCGCGGTTGCGCTCCAGCCAGCCCACCGCGCCGGGGAGCACGCCGCGCGCCTGCATGGCGTAGCCGTGCACCTGGTCGAAGCGCTCGCGCGCCAGACCGCACAGGTCGAAGCGGAAACTGCCCTTGCGCTTGACGTAGGGCAGTTCGCCGAAGCGCGCGGCAATGTAGCGCCGCACCAGCACCTTGTTCGCGCGCGTCACCGGGTCGACCCGCTGCGCCGGCGGCACCTCGCGGTACACCCACTCGCGCAGGCGGCGGTCGCAGAACGGGTACGCGACGTGCAGGCCCATCGCGCTCGCGGTGTACAACCCCTTGCCGAAGCCGCCCGCGACGCCGGCGATGGAGTTGGTCATCGCCCAGCGTTCGTCCAGGCTGGTCGCGGAGGCGATCTCCGGCAGGAACAGGTCCAGCCGCGCCCGTGATTCGCGCGCGATGTTTCGCCCGAACAGCGCATCGACCTCGGCGTCGGTGAAGCGCGATCCCGGGAATACCCGCTCGACCGGATCCATCTGCAGCGTCGACAGCAGGTAGCACAGCTCGAAATTGCGACCCAGCAGCGGCAGTTCCGTCGCGCGCCTGGGCAGCGCCAGCCCGCGCGCCAGCGCGAGCAGCGCCTGCTCGCGCCGGTGCACGGTGGTCCCGAAATAGCTGTCGGCGCCGATGCCGTCGACGATGCCGTCGCCGCCCTCGTTGGCGATGGTGGTGGCCAGGTCGACGTAGGAAAGCAGCGCGAAGTCGGCCGTGAGCAGCGGGATGCGGCGCATGATCCCGAGATAGCGGTCGTAGGCGCGGCCCGGGTCGCAGACCAGGGTGTAGTGGCGCAGGCCGAGGCGGTCGGCGACGAACGACGCCGAGTCGACCTCGTTCTCCTCGTTGCCGCCCAGGTAGGTGATGCAGCAGGTGTCCGGCCTGACCTCGGCGGCCGCGATCGCCAGCGGCGTGGAATCCTTGCCGCCGCTCTGCAGCAGCCACGGCGACGCGATGCCCTTGCAGGCGGCGACGTAGGCGTCGCACAGCAGGCGGTGGTACATCTCCACCCAGTCGGTCGACTCGTCGCCGTGGCCCTGGTAGCGCCCGCTTTCGCGGAACAGGTAGCGGTACTCCGGCTCCTCGTGCATGTCGTGCTGCGGGTCGAAGCCCAGCGTCGCCAGCTTGACGTCCTCGAACACCGAGTTGGGCGCGTAGACGAAGCCGTTGCGCAGCAGGTCGGCGATCGAGACCATGTCGACCCGCGCGCGCGCCATGTAGTCGTCGGTGATCTTCGAGAAGTCCGGCAGGCCGTAATACGGCGACATGATGATCTGCAGGCGGTCGTCGTCGTCCTGCGACGACGCCTGCGGCGCCTGCGGGGCGTGCGCGCCGGTGGCCTCGGCGGCCTGCGGTTGGTCCAGCCCGAGGCCCGGCGATGGCGGTCCGATCACGGCGGTTCCGTTGCCTGCCACGATGTCCGGCCAGTGCCTCATGCAGCCTTCGGCCGGTGGCCGTAGTACCCGTACGTGTACAGGCTGCTGGCGCGCTTCTGCACGCCGTTGACGATGGCGCCCTCGACCTGCACGCCGTTCTGCTCGAGCCGCTGCTTGGCCAGCGCGATCTCGCGCTGCTGGTTGTGGCCGAAGCGCACCACCAGCAGGCTGGTGCCGACGTGGTTGCCGATCACCACCGCGTCGGTCACCGCCAGCACCGGCGGCGTGTCGATCACGACCAGGTCGTACTGGCCCGACACCAGCTCCAGCATCTCGCCGAAGTTGGCGTGCATCAGCAGCTCGGAGGGATTGGTCGGCAGCTTGCCGCGCGGGATGAACGACAGGTTGTCGGTGCCGGCGATGCGGCGGATCGCGGTCTCGAGGGTGATGTCGCCCGCGATCAGCTCCGACAGCCCGTCCTCCGGGCGCGTGCCCACCACCTCGTGCATCGTGCCGCGGCGCATGTCGGCGTCGATCAGCAGCACGCGCTGACCGGTCTGGGCGATGGTCACGGCCAGGTTCGAGGCGACGAAGGTCTTGCCCACGCCCGAGCTGGGCCCGGTGATCATCAGCAGGTTGTTGACCGGCTCGCTGCGCGCGAAGTGGAGGCTGGTGCGCAGGCCGCGCAGCGCCTCCATCGCCAGGTCCGCCGGCGCGTTGAGCGCCAGCAGGTTGGGCCGCATCGAACGCCGCCTGCGCGACAGCGCGTCGCGCTGCTGCGTGCTGAGCAAGATCGAGGCGTACACCGGCAGGCCGAGCTCCTCGATGTCGGCCGGATCCTCGACGCTGCGGTTGAGCACCTGGCGCAGGAACACGAACGCGACCATCAGCAGCCCGCCGAGCAGGGTGGCGCCGGCGATCACCGGCAGCTTCATCGGCCACACGGGATTGACCGCGTCGACCGCCGGGATGTCGATCAGGCGCACGTTGCCGATCGCGCTGGCGCGCGCGATGTCGAGCTGCTGGGCCTGGTCGAGCAGGTTGGTGTAGGTCTGGTTGGTCACCTCGACGTCGCGGGTGAGCCGGAACAGGCCCTGCTGGATGTCGGGAAGCTCGTCGATGCGCTTCTGCAGCCTGGACTTGTCGCCCTCCAGCCCGCCGATCTGCTTCTGCAGCGACTGGTAGGCCGGGTGGTTGGGCGTGAAGCGCCGCGCGATCTCCGGCTGCTGGGTGCGCAGCTGCTGGATGCTCGCGTTCAGCGCCACCACCTGGTTGAGCAGCGCGCTGGTCTGCAGGTTGATGTCCACCGTGCCCACGCGCTTCTGGAAGGCGTTCAGCGCCGCCTGCGCCTTGTCGAGCTCGGCGCGCACCTTGGGCAGCTGCTCGTTGACGAAGGCCAGGCTCTTCTCGGCCTCGGCGGAGTTGCGCTGGATGTTGCGGCTCAGGTAGGCGGTGGTGATCTGGCTCAGCACGCCGAGCGCGACCTTCGGGTCGCGGTTGCGGTAGGCGATCGCGACGATGCCCGAGTCCCTGCCCCGCTCGACCGCGGTGATGTTGCCGGCCAGGTCGTTGACCGCGGCCAGCTCGCTGCGGCGCATCACGTCGAACACGGTGCCGGGGTTGGCGTGCAGTTCCTGCACGACCATCGTGATGCCGTCGGCGCTGGCGGCCTGGCCCACCTGCCCGTGCAGCAGCGCGTTGCCGTCGGCGTCGGCCAGCGTGTACCTGCCGGCGCTGCCCGCGACCAGCGTGAGCGGGACGTCGAGCATGTCGTCGGGCACGTCGAGCCTGGCGACGTCCAGGTCCTCGCCACCCCAGCCGTAGCCGGACAGCCCGAACAGCGGTGCGTTCACCTGCCCCGGGTGCGAGTCCGAGAACTGCCGGGCGATGAAGTCGCCCACCAGCGGCAGCCGGCGCGGGCTGGTGGTGACGTCGAGCGAGAGCTTGGACACCGCTTCGCCCAGCACGCCGCGCGAGGTGAGCAGCGGGATCTCGGTCACCGCCTGCGAACCGGTCGGGCGGTCGATCTGCGCGGGCTGCGAGTCCTGGCCCGGCACGCGCGGCATGTTGCGCTCCACCTGCACCATCGCGGTGGCCTCGTAGACCGGCGTCGCGAAGCGCACGTACAGCACGGCGGCCAGGAAGAACAGCAAGGTGCCGATGATGATCAGCCACCGGTGCTCCGACAGGGTCTGGAACAGCGCGCGCACGTCGACGTCGTCGTCGCGCTGGAGCGGCATTTCCCGTAGCGAGGAAATTTCCTTGCCCTGGGCCACGATCAGTTCGTTCATGGGAATCTCCGGTGTGTCCGCGGCCGGTCCATGCCGGCCGCATCGGCGTGCGCCATGCGGGTGTTCATGCGGCGAGCGAACCCGCGCGCTGCGGCAGGTTGGCCAGCTCCTCGACGATGCGCACGTAGGCTTCCCTGCCGTCGTGCGCCTCTTCCGACGCGCCCTCCTCCGGCCCGCCGGCCTGGCGATCGGCCAGCAGGGCGGTGACGCATTCGATGATTTCGGCCTCGTTGCCGGCGATCCAGCGCGCGGGCTCGGTGTCGGTCGCGCGCCGCGGGCTGTCGCGCACCAGCACGGCCGGCTTGCCGAGCACCGCGGCCTCGGCGCGCACTTCGCCGGAGTTGGTCAGCACGACGCTCGCCGCGCCCAGCAGGTAGGCGAAGGCCAGGTAGTCCAGGGCCTCGAGCGCGTGGATGCCCGCCGGCGCGCGCCACGCCGGCATCGCCTGCACGCCGGGCACGAACGCGCCGGCCGGGCACACGATGTCGAGCTCGGGCGTGCGCGCGGCCAGCGTCCGCAGCGCGCGGCGGACCACCACCGGATAGGTTTCCTCGCGGGACTGGTTCACCACCAGCAGCAGCGGACTGCCCTGGCGCAGGAACGAGAACCGCCGCGCCAGCTCGCGCCGCACGTCCTCGTTCTGCCGGAGCACCTCCACGGTGGAGCGCAGCGTGGCGGCCGCGGCGCTGTCGACGACCGCGACGCGCTCCTCCGGCACGCCGGCGGAGACCAGCATCCGCCCCGCCATCCGCGTCGGCGCCAGGTGCAGCGAGGCCAGCGTGCCGATCAGGCGATGGTTGGCCTGGTCGGACCACCACGGCGCGTGGTTCTCGTAGGGCAGCCAGGTGTCCAGGTGCGCAACCGGCACCTTCTCGTAGCGCGCCGCCATCGCGACCGCGAGCGCGGCCGGCGCGTCGCCCTGGACCAGCACGATGTCGGGGCGGAAGTCGCTGAGCACCTGCTTCATCCTGCCCAGCGCGACCGAGGCGGCGTCGCTGCCGTCGTCGGCCGGATCCTCGAAGTCGAGGTCCAGGTCCGGCCGGATGCCGAACATGCGCAGCACCTGCGCGGTGCCCTGCGCGCGCGTGGCCACGCAGATCCGCGATTCGAACCGGCCGTCCATGCACAGCTGCCGCACGATCGGCGCCAGCGCGACGTCGTCGGCCGACGCGCCCATCACGCAAAGCGCCTTCACCGTCGCGCCGCTCGGCTGCACGCACGCGCTGGCGGTGGCTGCTGCCGCGGCGGTTGCCGCGGAAGCAGCGACCGCGACGCCGCCCTCGCCCATCGGCGGCTCCGGCCAGCGCTGCGCGGGCGCCGTCTCGCCGGCCAGCAGCAGGTCCGCGGCGGCGATGGCCCGCAGCCTCGCCGTGTCGCGCCCGGCGACGGCGACCTGCCGCGGCGCCGGCCGCTTCGCGGCCGCGGCGGCCGAGTGGCGGCTGCGCAGCATTTCGACCAGGTGCGGCTGTTTCCACACGTAGCCGGCGAGCAGCAGCAGGAAGGCGAGCAGGCTCACCGCGTCCGGGACGTGGCGCAGCGCGTATCCGGCCGAGCCCATGGCGATGCCGGCGCTGACGATGAGCATGAGCGTCTCGCGCGCGCTGAAGCCGGCCTCGAGCAGGCGATGGTGGAGGTGGCGCCGGTCGGACTTGAAGGGCGAGCAACCCTTGCTGATGCGGCGCGCCATCACCGCCGCGGTATCCATGACGGGGATCGCGATGCACCACGGCACGTCGACCGGGCGGATCTGCCCGACCTCGCGATGGCTGAGGTAGATCAGGCTCCACGCGAGCAGGAAGCCGATCGACGTGCTGCCGGCGTCGCCCATGAAGATCTTGCGCCCGTCCGGCCAGCCGAGGTTGGCGAACAGGTACGGCACCAGCGTGAGCGACAGCACCTGCAGCACCAGCACGACGCCCGGCGTCGGCCAGCCGGCGCTCGCGAACACGAGGATGAAGAAGATGCTCACCAGCGCCATGCCCGCGGCGAGCCCGTCGATCCCGTCGAGCATGTTGACGGCGTTGATCAGCCCGACCACCGCGATGATCGTGAGCGGGATGCCCAGCACGTGCAGGCGGAACTCGCCGCCGAGCAGGTCGCCGAGTCCGTCGACGTAGATGCCGGTCGCGGCGATCACCACCACCGCCACGCCGGACTGCACCAGCAGGCGCGTGGTGACGCCCATCTCCTGCATGTCGTCGATGAGCCCCGCGAGGAAGACCAGCGCGCCGGTCGCGAGCAGGCAGGTGCTGAAGCCGTCGATGTGGCCGTAGTACGCGAGGCCGACGATGGTGCCGAGCAGGAACGACGCGCCGCCCACGAGCGGCACGCGGCCGCGATGGCGCTTGCGTTCGTCCGGCCTGTCGACGAGGCCGATGCGCGGCGCCAGCCGGCGCAGGGTGAGGATGGTGACGAGCGTGACCAGCGCTGCGATCGTACCGGCGGCGACGAACCTCTGGTCCATGGAAAAAACCTCGGGGTATTTGCAGTGGGATGGACGACCCGGCTTCCATGCCTCGGCCGGCACCTCAGAGATGCCCGTTCTGCTTCCCCCCGTGACGCGACAGACAACACGCAAGCATTGCGATCAGGCGCCAAATATCAGCATCTTTCGGTGACCGGAGCATGAAGGCGACGACATGCCGGATGCGTTTTCCATAACGTCGCGCGGCCATTCACGCAGTGCTGAATGCGCGCATTGCCGCATTCATTCCGGCGCGTGGAAATCGCGATTACACGCTGCTCGCCACGCCATCGCGCATGCGCGCGCACCAGCTGTCGACCGCGAGTTCGATCATCCGGTACACGTGCTCGAACTGCGCGCGCTTGAGCCTGAACGGATCGGGGATGTCGACCGCGCCGAGCCACTTGCCGAGCAGGAAGGTCTTGCCGGATGCGGCCGGAACCTGTGCGTGGACTGCGCCGATGTGCGCCTTCTCCATCACCAGCACGAGGTCGGCGGCGGCGATCATCGGCGCGTCGACCTGGCGCGCGACGTGCGAGGCCGCGCTCAGGCCGTGGTCGGCCAGCACCGACTCGGCGAGCGGATCCACCGGTTGCCCGACCAGCGCCGCCAGCCCGGCGGAGCCGACCTCGACGCCGCGCCCGGCGAGGCGGTCGCGCAGCAGGCATTGCGCCATCGGGCTGCGGCAGACGTTGCCCACGCACACGACCAGGATGCGGCCGGGCGCGAGCGGTCCTCCGCCGTCGGCGGGAGGGAGCAGCGGAGGACTGGCGACAGACGGCGCCACCGCGGATCAGTTGCCGGTGGGCGCGGAGGCGTTCCTGATGATGCCCGACAGCGGCAGCAGCTGGCTCAGGAAGCGGTTCCAGCGCGTCACCCCGGCTTCGCCGACGAACACCACGTCGCCCGGCTTGACCGAGAACTCGTCGGCCAGCGCGAACGCCGCCGGCTCGCTCGCATCGAGCTGGAACACGGTCGCCGGCTTGCTGTTCATGTCCTGCGGATCCATGCCGCGGATGACGTAGACCGCGTCGCTCTTCGCGGTGACCGGGTTCAGCCCGCCCACGCGCCCCAGCGCCTGGGTCAGCGTCATGTCCGCGGTCTTGAAGGTGATCGCCTGCGGGCGCAGCACCTCGCCCAGCACGTACGCCTGCTGGCGGTCGTTGAACGGCAGGTAGAGGCGGTCGCCGGGCTTGAGGTAGATGTTGGGAATCGAATTGCCGTTGCGGCTGAGCGCATCGAGGTCGATGCGGTGGTTCTCGCCATCGCGCGTGAGCACCAGCCCGGACAGGTCGGCCTGCTCGGTGTCGACGACGGCGGCGCCGACGGCCTGCGACAGCGTGAGCGGCACGGTGGTGATGCTCTGCGAGCTGGTGTCCTTGAACGCGCCCGACAGCGTGACGCGGCTGCCGTAGCCGACGAGGTTGACGTCGACCTGCGGGCTCTGCAGGTAGGTCGCGAGCCGGGTCGTGATGACGTTGCGCAGGTCCTCGATCTTCATGCCGGCGACCTTGAGCGTGCCCACGAACGGGTAGTAGAAGGTGCCGTCCGGATGCACCAGCCGCCCGTTGGCGAGCGCGTCCTGCGCGGGGCCGCCCGCGTTGGCGTTGAGTTCCGGATGATCCCAGACGGTGACCTGGATGGTGTCGCCGGGATTGATGCGGTAGGAGTCGGGGCGATAGTCGAGCAGCACCTTCGGCACCGGTTCCTGCTTCTCGCCGCGGCTGGCGGCCACCAGCTGCGGCGTGATCTGCACCAGCTGCACGTCGCCGCTTTCGATGAGGTTGCCGACAGGCGAGCCGGCGCCGGATCCCCCGCCGCTGGCGCAGCCGCCGAGCAGGCAGGCGGCGGCAAGCAGCGCCGCGCGCAGCGCGCGCGTGCCGGGCGAGCCGATCGATCGCGTTGCGAACGCGACGGGCGTGGTGACGGAAGGACGGGGCGATGCGGGGGCTGTGCGTTGCATGGGGCCGCTCCTCGATGGATCGGGTTTGCGGGAATCGGGCTTGCGAATGCTGTTCGGGATCGTGCTTGCGGGATCGCGCCTGCGGGATCGTGCTTGTGAAACCACGCTTGCTGAATTCGGGCTTGCGGAAGCCCGGTTCGCGAAGCTGGCGGCGCGGATTCGGGATCCAGCAGACTACGGACGCGCGCGAAGCGTGGATGTGAAGCCGGCGTGGCGACGCGACGGCGGCCGCCCGCTGCGCGCATTCATGTTTTCCCGCCAGTGGGCTTGCCCGCGTCCACGTCCGCTTCCGCATCCGCGGCCAGGGTCTGCACGCGCGCGGCCAGGAGTCCCGCGTACTCCTTCCAGGCGCGCCCGCTGCGCCACAGCGCGCGGCGCGTCGGCAGCCAGCGGCTGGTCCAGCTGCCGCCGATCCGGGATTCCGGCACCGGCACCGGCACCACGTCCAGCCCGACGCTGCGGAACCAGTAGCTGGCCCGCGGCATGTGCAACGCCGAGGTCACCAGCAGGATGCGGTGGATGTCGTGCCGGCGGGCGAGCTGCGCGCTGAAGCGCGCGTTGTCGCGGGTGTCGTGGCTGCGCTCTTCCAGCAGCAGGGCCGACGCCGGCACGCCCAGCCTCGCGATGGCCTTCGCCATCGTGTCGGCCTCGCTGGGCCCCCTGCCGCCGCCACCGCCGGACAGGATGATGACCGGCGCGCGCCCGGCCAGCCACGCGCGCGTGCCCGTGGCGAGTCGGCTGTGGTCGAGGTCGTCGATGCTGACCTCGGCGCGGTGCAGCCACGAATAGTCGCCGCCGCCCAGCACCACGATGGCGTCGGCCCGCGGCAGCGCTGCCTCGTCGATGCGCGGGTACTGGCGCTCGAGCGAGGCGCGCAGCCAGTCCGCGCACTGCGGGATCGACCACAGCAGCGTCCAGCCGCAGCCGAGCAGGACCAGCAGCCTGCCGGATCTGCGCCAGCGGACGGCGGCGGCCACGATGCCTGCGAGGATCAACACGGCCGAGAGCAGCGGCGGGTACGTGAGCGAGACGGCCAATTCGTTCAGTGCTGACAGCATGCGCAACCGTGGGAGAAGGAGTCGGGGGATTCGCCGCATGCCGCGGCGGGGCTGCAGGCGCTCCCGCGCCCTTCACCGCCGGCGTGCCGCGCCGCTTCCGCGCGGCTGCCGGGGCCGTGGTCAGATCACGATCACGCGGGTGACGTAGAAGTAGAACACGCCGCACGAAGCGACCAGCGCGAGCCGGATCAGCAGCGGATTTCTGAGGATCGAGAAGCGCGCGTTGCACAGGATCGCCGCGAGCATCACCGAGACGGCCAGCCAGGCCGGCAGCAGGTAGCGGTTGGAGTAGTAGCCCCAGCCGATCGCGAAGAACGGCAGCAGCATCACCAGGTAAACCGCGGTGCTGTCCTTGATCCGCTCCCTGGCCGGCATGTGCACCAGCGGCGCGAGGAGCAGCGGAAGCGCGTACCAGAACACCGAGAACACGGCGAAGTCGATGCGCACGCCCGACTGGTAATTGGTGTTGACGGTATAGGTCATGACCGCCGTGTAGAGCGGCGGGACGAGGCCCTGGACCAGCACCAGCGACAAGCCGGTGCAGTACATCAGGAACGCGAGCACCGCGGCGTACCTGAGCAGGTCCGCGCGGAGGAACAGCGCCGGCGCGAACGCCAGGTACAGCAGCGAGGACAGGTGCATGCTGGTGGCCAGCGCGCCGTACAGCGCGAACAGCCACCACTTCCTCTGCTGGAACGACAGCAGCGCCGCGAACACCAGCAGCGCCGCCAGGCCCTGCCTGACCGCGTTGATCGACGCGTTGACGAACATCGGCGACACGAACAGCAGCATCAGCGCGGCGCTGAGCAGGGTCAGGTAGCCGCGCCCCATGCCGAGGTAGTCGAAGTACCGGCGGGTCGCGACGCAGGCGATGACCAGCAGCAGGCCGAACAGCGCCGTCTGGTAGCCCGCCACGCTCAGGCCGAGCCTGCTGAGCAGGTAGCTCACGAGCACGAAGCCCGGCTCCATCCGCGTGTCCACCGGCCCTTGGTCGAAGCGCTCGAAGAACGTCGCGTAGGTGCTGGTGTCGGTGCCGATGTCGAGCGAGCGCGTGCCCACCAGCCAGCAGCCGAAGATGGCCACCGCGAGCAGCAGGAACGCGCTCAGCACCATGCCGGCGTTGGCGGTCGCGGGCTTGCCGCCGCGGATGCTCGCGATGGTGGCGCCGGTGCCCATTCAGGCCGTCCGCTGCGGTGAACGGTAAGGGCCGCGCCGGCGGACCCACATCAGCAGGTTGCGCCGGCTCCTGCGCACGACGCCGAACGCGCGGGCGATGCAGTCCTCCCAGCGGTTGATCAGCCCCTGCCGGACGAGCTCGCGGCGCACCTGCCTGCCCGCCCGGTGCATCGCCGGCAGGTCGTCGCTGAGGCCGCCCGCACCGTAGTTCTCCTTGTGCCAGACCGCCAGCACCTGGTTCACGCGCGCGCAGCGATGGCCGGAGAACGCGATCTGCGCCCACAGCAGGAAGTCCTCGACGCGCCGGAAGTTCTCGTCGAAGCGGAACGGCAGGTCGCGCCGCAGCACGACGGAGGCGGTCGGGAACGGGTTGTGGAGCAGCAGCCTGCGCCGGCCGACGACCGTGGTGCGGACGGGCGGGCGCACCGCGGGCGCGGCGACCCCGCGCTCGCGCACCACCATTGGGTGCGCGATCAGCGAGATGCCGGGATCCTCGGCGAGCGCGGCCATCTGGATCTCCAGCTTGCGCTCGACCCAGCTGTCGTCCGCGTCCAGGAATGCGATGTAGGGCTGCGTCGCTTCCTGCCATCCGGCGTTGCGCGCGCGCGACGGTCCGCCGTTGGCCGGCAGCGCGACGACCCTGATCCAGCCGGGCTCGTGCATCGCCGCGAGCCGGTGCAGGGCGTCGACGGTGTCGTCGCCGCTGCAGTCGTCCACCAGCAGGACTTCCGCAGGGCGCAGGGTCTGCGCGGCGATCGAGGCGACCGCCTCGCCGATGGTCGCCGCGCAGCGGAAGCACGGCACGACGACGCTGACCGGCGCCGCGCGCACGCCGCCTGCGCGTCCGCGCGGAGGGGACGCCTGCTGGGGCTGCGGCGAGGTGGCGCTGGTCTGCTCGATCATGTTCGGTCCGCGCGTACGGCGTTGCCATGGCGTGCGGCCCGGCAAGGCTTGCAGGTGGCGCCTGAACGTATCGTCCACACGGCCGTCAGCCGGCGATCGCCATGGATTCCTCGACGCCCGCCTCGCGAAGGAGCGCCTGGACCCGGGCCAGGTCCCGGTCAGGCACCATTCTGGCGCCGCGCCGGTAGTACGCCTCCTTGGCAGCGCGCTCCAGCCGGCGCGGCAGCACGCGCTTCAGGGCGCCGGAAACGATCGACTTGTAGCCCGATTCGTGGAGCGCGCTGTTGAAGGCCGGGAAGCGGGCGGCGCGTCCCCTGTTCGCCGAAGGCAGCCTCGCCGCGCCCTCGGGCGGATCGATCCCCAGGAAGGCGAACAGCCGCGACAGTTCGCGCGCGGGGTCCGCGAGGATCTGCTCGAAGGACAGCACGCACAGGTTCGCCGCGGGGAAATGGCGGCGGAACTCCCGCAGCTGGCTTTCATAGCGGCTGGCGCCGACGTAGTAGTGGCTGTTCCCCCAGTTCGCGTCCTCGCCCAGCGCCAGCTCCCGCTCGACCAGCTCGGGAAGGGACTCGCGCGTGGTGCCGTGGACGCGATCCATCTCGTAGTGCGAGCGGATGCGGTCCAGCGGCCTGCGCAGCACGGCGACGATCTTCGCGTCGGGGTTGTAGTCGCGGATCCGGCGCGCGGCGACCTTGGAGGAGAGGTAGAAGGTGGAGCACTCGCCGACCACCTTGTGGCCATCCGCGCCTTCGTAGAGGCGCGCGTAGTCGTCCGGCGAGGCGACCCAGGCCAGCCCCACGGGCGGGCGTTCGGCGGAGGCGAGGTAGGACGCCACGTCGACCTGCTGTTTCCTGCGAAAGCTCGGTGCGAGCTGCTCGGCCACGTCCGGGCAGAAATGGCAGGGCTCCTTGATCGGCGACAGGAAGACGTCCGGCAGCTCCCGCAGCAGGCGTTCGACCGACGTGGTCCCGGCCTTCGGCGCGCCGACGAGGAAGAAATTGCCCTTCGGTCCATCCGTTCGTGCAGGGCGAGCGCGTGAGGACATCATCATTCCTGAAACACCTGGTGTGCTAGAAAACCGGGCCGACGGATCGGACCCACGATGCCCCGGGCACGGCGAACGCCGCAGGCCCGGGGCACGGAATCTTCAATGCATCCGCCGAAAGGACGGGTGAACACGGGACGGCGCGCGCGACCGATGAGCGAACTCAAGCAGGACATGGTCGACGGCGGCCTCTGGACCGCGAGCGGCAGGATCGTTGCGATCCTGGGCGGTTTCGTGCTGAACCTGGTGCTGGCGCGCACCCTGTCCCCCGCCGACTACGGCGTCTATTTCGTCGTGCTGAGCACGATGATCATCCTGGCCACGGTCGGCACCGCGGGCATGGACCAGGTGGTGGTGCGCTTCGCCGCCGCGCACAAGGCGGTGGGCGACTGGGGCGCGGTGCGCGCGGTGATCCTGCGCTGCCTGGGCATGGTGCTGGCCGCGACCGCGCTGGTCTGCGTGGCGTTCTATCCGCTGGTGCCGTGGTTCTTCGCCAACGTGATGAAGATGCCCGCGGCGGTCGCGCTCGGCGGCCTGATGGTGCTGTGGCTGTTCTTCTCCACCATCCAGCGGCAGCTGGCGGAAACCTTCCGCGGGCTGAGCGACATCCGCCTGGCCACGGTGTTCGGCGGCTTCCGCAACAACGGCATCCTGGTCAGCCTGGCCACCTGCGCAGTTTCGCTGCTGCTGTGGTGGAGCGGCGCGATGTCGCTGCGCGCGGCGTTCGCGATGACGGTGGGCGCTTCGCTGCTGGTGGTGCTCGTCGCCGGCTGGACGCTCTGGCGCCGCCTGCAATCGCTGGGCGAAGGCGACGACGCCGCGGCCGCCCCGCCCGCGCGCTGGAGCGCGGCCAGCGCGCTGCACGAGGGCTGGCCGCTGTGGGTGGTGGGCCTGATCGCGGTCATGCGCGCGCAGAGCAGCGGCTGGTTCGCGGCCGGCTTCGACAGTGCCGACCAGGTCGCGCTGTTCGCCATCGCGCAGCGCTTCGTGCTGCTGCTGACCGCGCCGCTGGCCATCGTCAACGCGCTGCTGCCGCCGGTGGTGGCCGGGCTTTACGCGCGTGCGGAAACCGCGCGCCTGCAGAACGTCGTGCAGGCCGTCGGCGGCCTGGCCAGCCTGCCATGCGTGCTGATCCTGGCGCTGCTGGTGGTGGCCGGTCGCCCGACGCTCGGCGCGCTGTTCGGCGCGCACTACGAGGCGGCCTATCCGATGCTGGTGGTGCTGTGCGTGGGCCAGGTCGCCAACATCCTCACCGGGTCCTGGCAGATCGTGCTGCCGATGACAGGCCACCGGAAGCAGATGCTGCGCGTCAGCACCTCCGCCGCGCTGGTGCAGCTGGCCGGCACCGTGGCAGGCGGCTACGCGCTGGGCGCGATCGGCGTGGCGCTGGGGTCGTCGATCGGCGCGGTGTTCGGCAACCTGCTCGGCGTCGCCACCGTGCGCCGGCACCTCGGCATCTGGACCTTCATCTCGCTGCGCCGCTCGGTGCTCACCGACGCCCTGGCACTGCTGGCCAGCCGCGCGGCGCGCCTGGTCCCGGCGCGGATGCGGGGCTGAGAGGCGCATGTTCGTTTCCGACCGGATCGTCTTCCTGGAACTGCAGAAGACCGGATGCACGCACATCCGCGAGCTGCTGCGCGAGCTGGTCGGCGGCGAGTTCGTCGGCAAGCACAACCAGGCCGGACGCGCGCTGTTCGTGCCCGGGCGCGCGTTCCTGGGCTCGGTGCGCGATCCCTGGGAGTGGTACGTCTCGCTCTGGGCCTACGGCTGCGACGGCAAGGGCGTGGCGTACGGCAACCTGACCAAGCCGGGCCTGCGGATCAAGGGCCGTGGCTGGCGCACGGCGCCCGTGGCCGCGCTGCGCGGCCTGCTGCGCAGCCGCACGAACACGAGCGCGGCGAAGTTCCAGCGCACCTACCGCGACGTCGGCGACGCGGGCGGCTTCCGGGAATGGCTGCACATGCTGCACGACAGCGACTGCGTCGCGGACCTGGGCGAGGACTACGGCGGATCGCCGCTGAACCGCTTCGCCGGGCTGATGACGTATCGCTACGTGCGGCTGTTCACGCTGCGCAAGGACGAAGCGCTCGCCCCCGGCGTGGCGACGACGCACGAGCAGCTCGCCGGGCACGACCGGCAGCGCTGCTTCATCGACCACTTCATCCGCAACGAGCACCTGGAATCCGACCTGCTGGCGGCCCTGGATCGGCTGGGATTCGCGGTGCCGGAAGCCACCCGGGACGGCCTGCTGCGGCGTCCGCGCACGAACACGTCCTCGCGCAGGCACGCGACCGCGGACTACTACGACGACGCCAGCCGCGACCTGGTCGGCGATCGCGACCGGCTGGTCGTCGGCAAGTTCGGATATCGTCCGCCGGGCTGAGGCACGACGCCGACTCGCGAGTCTTAGCCCGCCGCGACTGCGGCGCCCGCGGGCAGCTCGCCGAGCAGCTCGGCGTACACCGCGAGGGTCTTCTCGATCACCAGGCGCTCGTCGAACTCCGCGAGCGCCTTGCGGCGCGCGTTGTCGCCCAGCGTGCGCAGCAGCACGCGGTCGTCGTCCAGCGCCGCCAGCGCCGCGGCCAGCGCTTCCGCGTCGCGCGGCCGCACGTGCAGCCCGTCGACGCCGTGCCTCGCCACCACCTCGCGGCAGCCCGGCAGTTCGGTGGTGACCAGCGCCAGGCCGCAGGCCGCGGCCTCGATCAGGCTCCTGGGCACGCCCTCACGGTAGTAGCTGGGCAAGGCCATGACGTCGACCGATTGCATCAGCGCGGGCATGTCCTCGACGTGGCCGAGCCAGCGGACGAGCCCCTGCGCTTGCCACGCCTCCACCTCTTCGCGCGCGATCGACGCGGGGTTGCCCGGGTCCGGCATGCCCGCGAGCATGCATTCGACCTGCCGGCCCGCCTGTCGGAGCAGCGCCGACGCCTGCGCGAACTCGCGCACGCCCTTCTCCCCCACCAGGCGCGCGGCGAGCAGCACGCGCAGCGGGCGCGCTTCCGCCGCGGCCGGCGATGGCGGCCGGAAACGGCCGGTGTCGACGCCGGAACTGCGGATCAGCCGGATGATGTCCGGCGACACCAGCCGGGAGGACACGAAGGCCTCCTGGTCGTCCGGGTTCTGGAGCACCAGCCGCGAGCGGGCGCTGCCCACCGTCCCGCGCATCAGCGTCTTCACCACCGGGCGCAGCAGGCGCGCCCTGGCGTGGTCGCTGGCGAACACGTAACCCATCCCCGCGACCGCGTTGACCACGGCGGGCACCCGCGCCAGCCGCGCGGCCAGGGCGCCGTACACCGCGCATTTCACGGTGAAGTTGTGCAACAGGTCGGGGCGCTCGGCGCGCAGCAGCAGGGCCAGCCGGCGCAGCGTGGCGGCCTCGCGGACCGGGTTGAGCCCGGCGCGATCCATCGGCAGGGTGAGCCAGCGGATGCCGTGCGCGGCGAACCTGTCGCCGAACTCGCCTTCTGGCGACAGCATCACCACCTCGATCCCGCGCGCCCGGAGCTGCAGCGCCGTCGAGAGCCGGAAGTTGTACAGGTACCAGTCGGTGTTGGCGAAGAGGATGAACTTCATCGGATTCGACAGGGGCGGGCGCGCAGGTGGCAAGGCGCAGCGACGACATGCGCAACCCGCTGGAGTATCCGCAGCCGGCGTGGCCTTCGCATGAAGGAGCCACGGAGAAGGCGGGCGCCGCCTTGCGCACCCGGGTCCTTCGCCGGGGTCCCGAGCGCTGGCATGGGAAGAAGAGGCTGGCAGCCTCGCGGTCCGTCGGATTGCACGCGCGATACGAAAAGACCCCGCGTTTCCGCGGGGCCTTCGGTCCTGGAGGAACGGCCGGCGCCGTGGCATCGACGCGCGGCCGCCTCCTTACTTGTCGTAGTAGTAATTCGCCTTGATGGCGATGTTGTTGCTCGCCGCGATCTCCGTGTGCTTCGGCAGCACGTTGCCGGTGCGCTTCATCGCCGGCGTGATCCTGGGCATGTCCTTGGAGCGGAACTTCCTGGCGTTGTTGTAGAAATAGTTGCCCGACACCGTGTATCCGCTGCTGCCGCTACGCATGCCGACGCCGATCAGGCTGTTGGTGGTGAGGTGGTTGGCGGTGACCGAGCCGGTGATGGCCCCGATCGCCAGCACGCCGTAGCCGCCGTTGCGCTCGATCTTGCACTTGGTGATCGTCGTGCCCTGGCACTTCTTGTACACCTGGATGCCGTTGCCCTGGTTGTGGTGGATCGAGCAGTTCTCGATCCGCACGTTGGTCGCGGTGCCCGGGTAGTTCACGTCCGGCTCGATGTCGATGCCGCAGCCGGGCGCGATGCCCTTGGTGTAGCTGAACTCCGAGTCGTAGACCTTGACGTTGTTGGCCTGACCGATCGACATGCCCTGGCGGCGGTTGTCGGTGCAGGCCACGTTGCTGACCACCACGTCGTTGCAGCGCAGCGACGGCTTGCTGCCCGTGGGATAGGCGCAGCCCATGCAGATGCCGTCGCCCCAGCACTTGCTGATCAGGATGTCGC